>Ga0183097_10273_pt1 | contig 139514 bp, 119 predicted proteins | sample BioMet8_FD_128883 | JGI IMG/M metagenome (GOLD analysis project Ga0183097, IMG submission 128883) | Microbial communities from bioreactor (seeded with sewage sludge) at Lawrence Berkeley National Lab, California, USA - Biofuel... | ecosystem: Engineered > Bioreactor > Anaerobic > Unclassified ... | reverse complement strand
GAGTGCCTGTATGGATTGCCGAGAGAGAATCACAGTGGGGAGACCACTACCAGTTCATAGCTACAAAGTCATCACTTGGAAGGGCAGTCAGCAAACAAGTCCTTTCGAAGAAAGGACTTGTGAGCTGTCTGGATTATTATATGGAACGGCATGCGTGGTGGTGTGAGAGGGGAAATTTATATCTATTTTCTCCCTACTCGATTGCAACACTTACATGATTTGTTCATAAAAGTCACCTACATGCAAATATAGAAAATACTTGCATGCAAATAGCTGTTATTGTTCTATAATTTATTTAATAGTTAGCCAAAAGTGGGGGCTTTTCATTATGAAAAAATTAATTAAGAGTTTAGTCGTTGTTTTAATGCTTTCTCTATTCCCAATTACCGTCCATGCGGCAGATGTACCAACTTTCTCTGCACAATGGAATGATCTGACAAGTGATCCATGGGATGACACCATCAGTTTTACCGTTCCGGAGGCGTATCGCTCGTACAGTAATGATTCTGCGTTTACCTTTTCAGCAGATCTGAATGGGACAAAGGAAGAAATTTATCCATGGATGCTTACAATCAATGCAAGCACTGGCGAGGCATCCTATCTTTTGTCGCATCATTATAATTATGGTATTGGTCTAGAATACAGCATCACCATCAGTATCCTGGATGCAAATAATAATGCCGTAGCAACAACAGGCCCGGTAGCAAAGTCTTATACAAGCTCTATTACCAGTTTGGCACAGCCCAAAGAACTTTATGTAAATAAAAAGTTTGTTTCTTTCCAAAAATCGTTTGGTGCAACAACTTATTTAATCTATCATAATGCCTCAGACGGTTCAACAGAAAAAGAGGCAGCAATCCAACATCCATATAATTCTGCCAATTTAAAGTACGATGCAGTTGCGGGAGACATCATTACTGTCAAGCCTGTGAATGGGTCTTTGCCAGCAACTTCCGCATCAGTTACAGCGAGTGCGCCAGTCTCCATTACAAACTTAACTTGGAATGATAACGAAGTATCGGATCCTTGGGATGATACGGTCACCTTTACTGCTCCATCAGGGTATGGCAGTAATAATTCAGCAGACTATAACTATAGCTTTAGCTGGGGAGAAAGCGGCGTTGGTCTGACCACAGAGAATAGTACCGTGGATGCCCAGGGAAATATTACAATCTTATTAAATAAAATTTCTGATTATGGAAATGCCATCAGTTATGCATATTTCCTCGTATTAACGACGAAAACAGGTTCGCGTGTGGATGAACAGACTGGTACAAAGACATTTACTAATTCTTTAACTGCACCAGCCAATCCAGCAGTGAATGATAAAACAGTTTCCTGGGACAAGACGTTTGGCGCTGTACAATATGAGGTGAAACATTACAGCAGTAATAAGACAACACTCATTGAGACGGTCACAGTAAAAACGAATACAGCTACTTTAGGCACGCAGGCAGCTGCAGGAGATTATCTCGAAATCTATGCTGTAAATGGAAATACAAAGTCAGCCGCTGCTACAGTGACAGCAGCCGCACCAATTCTGATTTCTAATATTGCCTGGGTTGATAATACATCTGACCCTTGGGATGACAGTATTACATTTACAGCACCGGAAGGATATCGCAGTCTTACCTCTTCTGACTATCATTATGATTTGATTGTGAATTCAGTTTATTCACAGCGTATATACAATACAATAGGCTCAATCGATACTTCAAATGGATCCGGTTCAGCAGAATTGAAACTTTACTCAGCCTATGGAAAACATGGCGGTGCATATACAATCACAATTTCTTTAAAAGATGCTTCTGAGAATGAAATCACAGCGACTTCTATTTCTAAGGATTTTGGATTGACAGCATTGTCCGAACCGCAGAATATCTTTGCCTATGGCAAAACGGTTTCTTTTGACCCTGTATTTGGCGCAGAATTCTATCAGCTTACAATATCTAGCACTGTGAATCCGTCAATAATCAATCAGAAGTTATCAAGCACATCTTATTCATTAAGCAATGATTTGGCTGCCGGTGATGTGATCACCGTCAGAGCAGTTAGTGGGACAATCACTTCGGCTTCGTCCTATATTGTTAAATCACCAATTACAATTACGGATCTGTCCTGGGATACCAATGGAACCGATGATAACATTATGGATGATTCCGTTGTATTTTCAACACCGAAGTATTATGCATCATTAGACCATAAGGCAGGCTATTCGTATTCCATCTATTTTGTAACGGATACAAATAATACGATTGGAAGTAATCGTACTCTCGATACATCCGATGCAACGATTGATTCAGAAAATCGCATCCATGTTCCTTTAAAGGGAAATTGGTATTATGGGAAATTCTCGGATTATGAATGTTATGTTACTTTAAATGATGATGTACATCATACAAATCTATGCGAATCAAATCACCTTAAACATTCCTTTACTGTAACAGCACTTTCTGATCCAGAGAACTTTGTGACGGATACTTCCGGCTTGCTTTCTGCTCGTTTTGATATCGTGTTTGGCGCCACAAAATATCTCATTGATCATTATGACAGCTATGGAAATTTAGTAACCAGTAACAACGAAGGCACTGTCAAAGAAGGCTATGTATATTACCAATCTGCAGGGGAAGCAATCTCAACAGGAGATACCATTAAAGTCAAAGCTGTCCGTGAAGTGACAGGAGAAACAACATTATATTCAAATCAGGTCTCTTATAAACTAGGAGATGTATATCCAACAGAGATCAATGCATATCCGTCACCTTTATCGATGGATTTAAACACGGATTGGGTTATCAATTATACAATTTTCAGTGTCAATGGAACAATTACGGACGCAGAAAAGACAGTGACAGCTGTCAGTGACACCCCAAATGTTGTATCTGTTGGCGCATACACTACAGAAGGTGGTGCGACGGGGTATACGGTACATGCAGCATCCATAGGAACTGCAAAGGTTACATTCACAACTGTCAATCACTTAAAAGCTGTTGTTGATGTAACAGTAACAGAGCAGAAAGGAAGTATCGGTGGTCTTGGAGAATCCAATAATTACCTTGGAGATAACAATAATGAACTGCAGTTAAGCCCAATCGTAACACCGGATTCTCTGGTAATTTCTTCTACAGACTACAAATCAGATCACCCGGAATATGCATCGGTAGATGCAAATGGATTAGTGACACTGCATGCGGTTGGTACTGCTACAATTACAGTCACTAAGACGACGGCGCATGGTCAAGTGATTACTGGGACCCAGGTTATTCATGTATTACGGCATGTCGAATCGGTGACGTTAGACAAAACGAAGATTACGATTGGTATTGGTGAGACAGTGAAATTGACACCGACCATATTACCGGCAGATGCAAGTACTGCTGTAGTATATTGGACACAAGGACCATACGCCGAAAAAATTACCGTTGATGATCAAGGGAATGTTACAGGTGTAGGTGTAGGGTGGAATAGTGTAATTGTTAATGTCGATGGAAAAACTGCTACATGTGAAGTTACAGTCGTTAACAAAGTAACAGGATTAACGATAGATAAAGCATCAACGACGACATCTATTGATCAGAAACAGAATTCTTGGGGAGATATTAAAGCAGTGTTTACACCAGAAAATGCAACGAATCAGAATGTTATCTGGACCTCATCCAATTATGATGTATTATCGATTCCAAATAATGCAGACAAATCAGCAACACAGAGAATCTACGCAAAGGCGCCTGGTACAGTTACCATTACAGCAGTATCTGAGGAGAATCCAGATTTCAAAGATACAATTCAGGTTACTGTCATCCAGCATGTCACGGGTGTTACTCTGAAAGATGATAATAGATTTAATCTGATCATGGGAGATTCATCTCAAGACACAAAACAATTGACGGCGGTACTTTATCCAACATCTCCAGAACCGGCAAATAAAAATGTAATATGGAGCTCTGATAATCCAGATGTCGCAAAAGTCGATTCAAATGGTCTTGTAACAGCTGTTTCAAAAGGTACTGCTACAATTACAGTGACAACAGAGGATGGCGGTTTTACACATACAGTTGGATTGACAGTATATGCAGCAGATCAAGTACGTGGGATTGAAATTGTTCCTTCTAATATTGCACTTTACACATCGAAAGTTGGGACCATGGGTGATACAACAGGTACCCTTACTGTAAAATTCACACCGGAAAATCCAGCAAATAAAAATGTGACATGGAAATCCTATGATACAGGAGTGGTAACGATTGATGCGAATGGCAATATTACTGCTGTGGCTGCAGGCAGTACTACAATCTACGCAACAACAGAAGATGGTGATTTTTCTGCAAGCTGTTATGTCACGGTAAAAACGCCAAATCATGTACAAGGAATCACTTTCTGGGATTCTTCGATTAATCTCGAGGCAGGCAGTTCAATGACACTGAAGCCAACACTTATGACAGAACACGCCTTCCAGACAACAACGGATCCTTTAGTAACCTATCAATCAAGTGATGAGAGTGTAGCAACGGTCGATAAGGATGGAAAAGTCACTGCATTGAAACCAGGCAGTACAGTTATTACAGCAACAGCAGATGATGGCGGGTATTCCGACACGATTACAGTCATTGTTCCGCAGCATGTAACGGGTGTCACGATTCCAGAAACATTCTCACTGCAAGTCTATGGATCGGATACTTTGACTGCTGTGGTGGCACCAGAAACAGCCACCAACAAAACAGTTTCATGGACATCCAGTGATACGTCAATCGTTTCTGTGGCAGATGGAACCATCTATGCAAATATGCCGGGGACCGCATATATTACGGTCACGACAGCAGACGGCGGCTTTACCGATACATGTAAAGTGACCGTATTGAAACCAATTACCGAAATTACTTTAGATAACACAGAGTTATCTCTGCTTGCTGGTACGACAGGAACACTAAAAGCAACAGTTCTTCCAGAAAATGCAGAGAACAAAAATGTTTCATGGAGCACGGACAGTCCAAGTGTAGCAACTGTAGATGCAAATGGTGTTGTTACGGCTGTCGGTCAAGGAACTGCAGTGATCACGGCAACAACGGAGGTTGGATCATTGACAGCAACCTGCACCGTAACGGTAGAGACAAAGGAACAAAGAGTCAAGAAATTTGTAACAACACTTTATTCAACAACTCTGGATCGTGAACCAGATGAAGGAGGGCTGAATTATTGGGTAAACATTCTTGCTTCTGGGAAACAGACAGGTGCACAGGTTGCGCATTACTTTGTCTTTGGTAAAGAATTCACAGCAAAGAACTACTGCAACGAACATTTCCTGACTCATCTCTATCGAGCAATTTTCAGCAGAGATGCTGATGCAGATGGCTTGAAGTACTGGGAAGGCAAGATGAGTGCTGGCGTGACTCGAGAAGCAGTCCTGAATGGCTTCCTTGGCGGAAAAGAATTTAAAGCATTATGTGCTTCGGCAGATATCCAAGTGGGTGATATGCCGACACTGCCAGTCCGTGGAACGATCCAGACATGGACATGTTCACAAGATGGAAAGATGGATAATGGCATCGGCAACTTTGTTTTGCGCATGTATACCAAGTGCTTGGGCAGAGAGGCTGAAGAAACAGGCGCTGCTTATTGGGTCATACAGCTGAATACTAATAAAATCGGAGGCACAGCCGTAGCGGAACAGTTCTTCATGGGTAAAGAGTTCACAAACTATAATTTCGATGATTCTGAATATGTAGAACGTCTTTATGCAACAATCTTTGGCAGAGACAGTGACGCCTCAGGTAAGAACTACTGGTTGATCAAGATGAAGAATGGAATGACTAGAAAAGATGTTCTATATGGCTTCGCTGGTGGAACGGAATGGGCAAATATTTGTAAAAAATATGGAATAAAGAAATAAGACATTTATTTCAAAACAGGGTAATCTGAGGGTCTCCAAAATCTATGGGGGACTAAATCAAAATGCAGGACTTTGTCATAAAATTGACAGGGTCCTGCTTTTTTAGTTGAGATCTTCTTGTATATTAGTTTCTACTTTTCTTTTTATATGGCCCATGTTTCTTGGTGGATACATATTTAATCTGCTTAATTGGAACAGCACGCGGATGTGCATCTGTCCTGGTAGCCCAAAGGATACGGTTACGGGTGTATTCAAAATCACTTACCCCATTTGAACTTCGTTTATAATCCTTGGGTATGTTATTCCATGACTCCATTGGGCCATTCGATACCCGGCGAAGAATGGAATCTTTCTGATCATGAAGCTTGACCGGCACATAGATGAATGAGTTGATGATCTCATCATGATAGCGAGAAAGCAACTTGGCAAAGTCTCGGAATATAAGATAATCTGCAGTCTTATAGATCTCTATGATCTGGTCCAGCTCTTCTGCAGCATCTTTCGGATTGTCCTGATGATCACGATTGAACCGGATATAGATCTCCTTCAGATCTCTCATCGGACGGAAAGCAGGATCGAGATCCAGGAACATGTTCTCCCGCTGGAACGTATCCAGTGACATCCTGAGCTTCCGGCTGTAATAAGGGGTCAGAGAATATTCAATATCATCCTTGTCTTTCAGGAGTGCCCAATAAAAGTGCTTCAAGATAAATACTTCATTAGATTCTTTTATTGTCTGATTATCTCTGTTCGTCTGATAGTTCTTTTCTTCCAGTGCCGCATTGTCCCGTTCTTGATATCTGCGCTTTACACCATTCACATAATAGCGCAGGCTCTGGATGAGCTTCTGTATCACATGAAATGAGTCGACGACACAGATTGCGTTCGGAAAGTATTTCGTGACAAAGTTGATATATGGCTCATACATGTCACAGACAAGTATCTTCACACCACTCCTTTCTTCTTCTGGCAGATATCGGAAGTAAATCTCTGTCGTCTCCTGTTTTCGGTTCTGCAGTATATCAATAGGCTCACCAGTGCGGAAGTCAAGGATGATAAGCGCATATAGATTGTCAGCATTGAAATCAAGATATACCTCATCCACTGAGATGACATCGCTCAGTGGCAGCCTCGGCATAGATACATAGGAAAGAAATGTATTGTGCACATATGTATCAGATACATGGAACCTTTCAGCGGCCTGTCTGCCAGTCACATTCAGGTCACGCATCGCATCGATGATCATGTAAGGTACGAGCATCGTGTTCTGCTTATACTTCTCAACAAAACAGAACTGGTCATAGATATATTCACCACAGTTGGGGCAGTGCCATTTCCTCTGATGAAGGACGAGCACCAGGTGAGAACCGCCCTGCAGGACAGGATGGTTGACCTCACGGCATCTCCATCCCTTGGATTTCATGCGTGACCGGCAAGCAGGACAGTACATCTCATTCCTCTTCAGACGGATGTGCACCTTCTTGAGATCACCAACAGACTCAACATCAAAGACTTCACTATCTGGATCAGCAAGACTGATCAAATCGGATATATAATCATTCATATCCCTCCCTTTCAATAGATCTCAACAGTCTTATCGTAAGGAAGAGGAAAAAAAGAGGCAAGCCAGCTGTATAAGCATGGCCTGTCTCTTTGTTTTATATGTAGTCCTATGTAGTCCCCCATAGATTATTTGAACGGTCCCCCATAGTTGTCCCCCATAGATCAGTCCCCCACAGAATTTGGAGATCCTAATCTGAACGCATGTCTGCGTGTTGATTAACCTGTTTCTTTATATTTGACTAATGTTCTTTAAACAAAAAGGTATCAGTGGGTTGATTCTCTGCATAGTTATTATGCAAATTATTTATTCTAACAGTAAACAATCGTGTGGTTGACAAATCGCTCAACCACGCGTAAATCTGCTGCTGTCCAGTACTAAATGACGTAAAATACGCTCGTTTTTAGGCCAGTGCTCCGTATTTCCCTTGACCCTGAATAGATATACGAACCAGTTCAAGTAGGCCTGCAGATTTTCTTTCTTCATTCCTATGAATCTGAACAGATATCTCTTCAGCCATGAGCACAGGTTATTGATCAAGGCCATATTCTCCAGATACTCTTTCGAATGTGTATCAGCGATATAGACTTCTGATTTCAATTGAAGCTTCTCAATCAGAAGGTTATGTGCCTTGTCACCATCATGGATCAGGATTGAACCGGGTTTGATATGATCCTTGAGCACCTTGTATATTCTTTTTGCAGAGGGCTTTCCATTTCCATGTACTACTGCATAGATATTCTTATGGATATTGATTGCCACTACGATGCAGACCTTCTGTCTGGACAGGCCTCTCTTCTTGATGTCTCCGTCTTCATGAAGGACAGAAGAATCAGCCATATATGTCTCATCGATCCATACCCTGTCCCTGAGCCATACCTTATCTTGATATTCATTGACTGTTGCGAATATCTTATGGCGCCATAGAAGTGCAGTAGGATGCGATATATCGCATAGTTCCTCTACTGCCTCCAGAGGTAGATTAAATGTAAACGTTAAATTGTACCCATCTATGAATTACCAATGCAATTGACAATACTAAATGCAGAGGTGATTGAAATGATAAAGATGAGTGACAATCCAGAATTGATCGCAAAGTGGAAAGCAATATGGAAGGACCGCTGTACAAGCAGTATGAGCACAGCAGATCACTGCAGTGCACATGGGATTGCAAAGAGCACTTACAACAAATGGGCGCATTACTTCCGGGAGATGGAACATCCGCAAGAAGTGAGGAAAAAGAAGAAAGAGGTCTTCTGCCCGGTAGTGCTCAGCGGGCCAAAAGATGTGAAGGTCAAGATCAATGGCATCGCAATGGAATTCTCTGAAGACCTGAACGAAGATGCACTGAACAAAATCGTCCGTGCATGCAGGGGATTATGATCAGATTCGATGATATCAGCCGCATCTATATTGCGCCGTATGTGACAGATCTGAGAAAAGGCATCGATTCCTATGCGGCAATCGTGCAGAATGAATTCAAGCAGGACCCATTCTCTGATGCGATGTATATCTTCTGCAACCGGGCCCATGACAAGCTGAAGATCCTCTACTGGGACGGGACAGGATTCTGGCTGCTGTACAAGCGGCTTGAGAGCGGCCGCTTCAAGTGGCAGAAAGCAGAAGATGGGAAAGCAATAGAGATCGCAAAGAGACAGCTGGCATGGCTGCTGGATGGGCTGAAGATCGAGCAGAAGACAAGCATCCGGGCAGTGCAATATCAGTACATGTAAAGAAGCAGAAAATATATCAGAAAAAGTGCTGAAAAGTGCCTTAAAATGAGGCTTTTCAGCACTTTTTGTGGTTTAATCTATCTATGGAAACAGAGACCGCTGCCAGAGAAGATCTGGCCACATTGAGCAGAGAAGAACTGACCAGAAAATACATGTCAGCCATGCAGGAAAAAGAAGAACTGGCCGATCGTCTGAGAACAGCTGCCATTGAAAAAGACGAAATGGCATCACAGATCAACTGGCTGCGCGAACAGCTGAATGTGCTCCGTACCAGGAAGTTCTCAAAGAACAGCGAACAGGTCAGCAGCCTGCAGATCTCCCTTTTCAATGAAGCAGAAGATACCCTTGATCACGCATTGCCAGAGGATCTTTCAGAAGACGAGATCACCAAAGCAGTGCCGGCAGCCTGCCAGTCAAAGAGATCCATCATGAACTGACCGACAGATCCGGCATGGCAGAGCTGAAGCCGGAGAAGAAGGACTATCTGCGCTATGTGAAAGGATACTACTATATTGAGCGCCATATCATCCATCAGTATGTAAAGAAGGATGATGCCAATGACGAACATACAGAAGTATATTCCAATACAGAAGGAGTACCGGCAAGACTGATCGAAGGCAGCAGTGTGACATCCTCAGTCGTTGCACAGATTGCCAATGAGAAATATAACCTGGCGACACCTCTGTACCGGATGGAACAGGACTGCATGCGCAATGGCATACCGATCAGCAGGCAGAACATGTCCAACTGGCTGATCAGATGTGGAGAAGATTATCTGGGAACTGTCTTTGACCGTATGCATTCTGACCTGATCACGGATGCCAAGATCATCCACATGGATGAGACAACGAAAGTCGTGATCGAGGACAGAGCCGACGGCAGAGAGAAGAGCTATATCTGGATGGCAATGACAGGAAAATATGAACCATCCCAGATGATCCTGTATTTCTACTATGAAAGCAGAGAGCACCGCCATGTGGAAGACATCCTCGGACATGACTATACCGGATATCTGAACAGTGATGGCTTTGGAGGATATCATTCATATCCTGGTGCGGTCTGCTGTGGATGCTGGGCACACTACCGTCGAAAAGCATACGAGGCAATGATCAGTGACGACAATATCTATAGTGCATATAACAAACTGCATTCCGCAGATGAACGCAGGACTTTTCTTGATGGACATCCATCCTTCAAGATCAAAGTGGCACTGCTGGAAAAGATCGACCAGATCATGGAGCTCGAACCAAAAGAAGAAAAAACCAGTGCAGAGGAAATATATCAGATTCGGCAGGAGAAAGCACTGCCGCTGATCGAAGCCCTGTTCACCTGGACAAGAGAACTGGAAGCATCCATACCGCCCAAGAGCAAACTTGGAGAGGCAGTCAAATATGGCAGCAATGAAGAACAGTACCTTCGGAATCACCTTCTGGATGGACATCTTGAGATAACGAACAACCTTGCGGAACGGGAAGGCATCAAGCCCTACGTGATCCTGCGCAAGAATGAACTGTTCTCATCGACACGCAGAGGAGCAAAGTACAGTGCAATCTATATGACCCTGATTGCCAGTGCAAAGCTGAATGGTCTGAATCCACAGAGATATCTCGAATATGTGCTGGACTTCCTTTCAACAAAAGGACTGACGGATGAAAATGTCACAGCTGTACTGCCATATTCAAAGACATTGCCGGCAGCAGTGAAAGCATCGAATATCTGATCATCACAAAATACCAAACAGGAAGCCATCAATTATAGCGGATGGTTTCCTGTTTTAATAGATGTGCACTGTTTAACGCTTACGACGCAGTCATTGAAATTTTAGAAATTCAGTGGTTCCAAGCTCCGCCGCGCTGGCGCTACAAAAGTGACGTTTTCAGGTTATGCACCTGATTGATCTGATTCATCGGGTTCTTCTTATCTGAATAATTCTCGAGCTTTGATGCGTCGTATACCTTTTCTTTCAGGTTCAGATTTCTGACAAGCACACGATGAGCTCTTTCCTTATCGTGTATCATAAGGGAACCTGAGCTTATGTGTGTGCCAAGTGCTTCCCAGCAGCGCTTCTGTGATGGCTTGCCAGTTCCATTTGCTCGTGCATATACGATGCCGTTCTCATCGCAAGCAGTATAAATACATTCCTGGTTGCGCGACAGCCCGCGGAACTGTTTGCCTTCTTTCGTGCGTTTCAGCTCGTCGTTCCGCTTTCGATAGTACGTCTCATCGATTTGAATCTTGCCTTTGACAATGATCGAATCGGAATAATCTTTGAGGAGCAGGAACAGTTTGTTGAGCCAGTAATTTGATGTGGTGATACTGTTCTTATTGGCTTTAGAGGTCAGAGATGTACTGCCATATCCAAAGACATCAATGCAGAACTCGATCAATTCACTGATTGGCAGCTTATGGCTGTCAAAGATCGTTCCTGTTGTAATAACGAAATTCTGTCTGCAGTCATTGCTGTAATATCTCTGCAGTCTGCTTTTGGTAAAGCCATCTTTGCGTATCCTTGTTGAGCCACATAGATGGCAGGTGCTGATCTCAAAAGAGTTGAGGAGCTGTGCTTCATCAGTTTCTGAGATACTTACATGATGTACAGAGTAATGCTCGTGATACTCTCTTCTGAGAAATATCTCAAAAGAATCCAGCTCATCAGCTGGAACTCCATCCCAAGGTGTTTTACGCCTTGATCTGGTGCGTATTTGGTTTTTCTTCAAGGTTGGGAGTCCTCTTCATTTAGGCGGGCAGCAGTAGAGAGGACTCCCATGTCGCAACACCACTGCTGTCCGCCTAAATCATGTTACTTTCGGCATGTGCCAGTGATATTGTACGGTCAAAGTGCCGCACTGTGCAAATCTAGCTTTAAAATTTATAATCTCTATATATCCTTGGAATTTGCTTAGAATTAATTTGGTAAATACGGCGTCTTTGTTTCCACAGGGAGACTTCCCTGAGCAATAATTTCTCCATTCATTACTGAATTAATCTGCTGTTTCACATATTCAACTTGTTCTGCAATTGGGTATGAAACATACAGTTCTTGATTTCCCATTGAAGCAGTCACATTATTATCCCCGATACCTTCCAGGTGATAGTTAACGAATTTCCAACTACCACCATCATTTAACTGCATCTTTGCTAAAGCATAGATATCATCTGTATTCATACTAGTCAAGAAATTCCCTTGCAAACTATTTAACAAACTATTAAAGCTTGTAAGGATTTCTTTGCTTGTCAATTTGCTTATGATTGCCTGTAATACAATAGCCTGATGCTCATTTCTTCCATAATCGCCATTTGTAAGATTATAGCGTTCGCGAACATAACTCAGTGCCTGATTCCCATTCAAATGAAGATTGCCCTCTTCAAAAACATATCCAGCTTTTACTCCATACGCTGTATCGTATGCTGCCCCGTTATTAACTGAAAAAGCATATGGATTGTTGATATCAATCCCACCAACTGCTTCGACAATATTATAGAATGTCACAAAATTCACTTCAAAGTAATTCTCTATGTAATCGAAAGAAAATTCTTCATTTAACCCATCTATCGTATTTTGAATTCCATTATTGCCTAGATGAGTGAGCTTATCAAATCCATTTCCAAGTGCTGGATTTTTAACGTACCAGTCACGGGGTATCGATATGAGTAGAATCTGTTTATTCACTGGATCTACAGTCAACAATAAATTTGTGTCTGTACGTGTATAATAGCTCAATTCAGTAGACCGTGAATCAGAACCGGCAATGAATACTGAAAATGAATGATTTGTATAATCTAATACTGATTTTTCTTTCGATTTCACTTTAATGGTCTTTGTCACTGAATACAGCACTTCTGTTTCACTTGAAAAATTTTCATAGCCTGCAATATCTGAAAGAGCACTTTCATAAGATGAATTTAAAATTAAGACATCCCCAACATTTTGATATAGTGCAGCGACCGATGATATCACATCTTGTTCTGAAATACTATTGATAGTACTGGTATTAAGCTGACTCTGTATGTCCTCTAGTGCGTATGCTTGATTTTCCTGATCAACTTTCGTTTGAATAATAAATTTTTTTTCAATATAATCCAGCAGATTCATTGAGGTATTTGTATCCGCAAACAACTCAGGATGCATACTTTTATACTTTGAGGTCATGACGTATGCATTAATCCGAACTTCTTGTGTATCAGCAGGATCAACAAAGATTCCTTTCATTTTCTCCTGAAGTATAGGTAAATATATTGATCCAGTAAGAAGGCAGAATGAGAGAATTAGATTGATAAATGTGACTATTATTTTTTTTATATGCCTTGTACTAGTTGATCGGCCAGTTTGATTTAATGAAAAAACTCCCAAAAAAGTATCAACTAAAAACAGGATGATTCCAATGTAAATCAAATATTTTATTGGAAATGCAATAAACCCAGCTGATACTGTTAAGAATGCAACAGAAAGAATGATTAGAAACAGCCATGTTATTCCTGCCCAATTGACATACATTTTAGAATTACTTTTCTTTGTCATTTTTCTACACATTTCATAGAATTTATATTACTATACCACCAATGATTGGTTTCCTCAGATTTGAAGTCAATTCAACAATTTCATTAACACTATTAATTGTGGTGAAATATCTTTGTACAACTAATACAATTTCACTTGAATCATTCAATTTATCATAATCACCTGCTTTAATACCAGTTTGATTAAATACAACATAATTTATTTTTTTACTATGCAATCGCAGTTTTGATGTAAGTTCATCTACACTATATCCAATATTTATACCAACCACAGCCAAATTATCATGTTCGCCATCACAATGTGAAATATTTATTATTGCACGCTTGGATGCATCCTCATCACTTATTCCATATGCGCTGTCAATCTTCCTGAGAATAAATTTGTCAAATTTTGTATTCTTTTTATTATTTTGTTTCATTTGTAGAACAGCAAGTATTTTTAATCCCCATATTTTATTCAAATCCTCTTCAGATAATATCTTACCAGAACAAACAATAACTATAATAAGGAGCAATATTATAACCATCATACTTGCTGCTGCTCCAAATATGAAAAACTTTACTGAACTATTAACAATTGTGTTAATAACAGGTGTTGGTTTTGAAGTCACCGTATTTGCTAAGTTTTTTTGAACTTTGGTCAAGCCGTTGATTTTTGTTAATGCATCGTTCATTACTGCATTTACTGATAATGTCTTATCACCAACCACCGTCACAAGACTTGAATCTACAACTGAGTTAGTTATCATATCGCTTACAATTGCGCTGTAATCACCATATTTTGAAATGACTTGATCTTCCTTATCATTGATAACAGATAGTATTGATTTCATAATAGTTTCTGTTTGATTGTTTGTACTGCCAATGACAGATATCACAATCGTACTTGAATCTGTATCACTTTTAATACTGACCAATTCTTTCACCATTTGAATACTTGTATTTAATGATGAGGCTGCTTCCGAATAATCTATGTTGTCAAGCATAACTGCATATGCTTGTGTAATCTGCTTTGCATGACTCATCCCAGTTAACACTTCATTCACACTGTCACTTGCAGAAGAAGTAATAATTGAAATGCTTGAAATTGTTTTAATTTCATTCATTGGGTCAATATTTGCTTTAATTGAATTTTTAGTATAGTCCGTAAGATTATTAATGATATCTTGATTCTTTTGTGTTTGCTGTGCAACATCAGCTGTGCTTGTAATATATGTGTCCAAATCACTTACATATTTTTTCTGTAAAGAGTCATAGTCTCTAAAAGCCTTCAGATACTTATAGGCAGTTGCAGACAGTCCACATATAATCATAACTATCAATATCTTTCGCCATTGTCTCATAATATAAGCTAACAGCAACTTTAAATTGATTTCTCTTTCGTTTTTGTTCATAAATTCCCTTCCTTAGTAATTCAAGAACCGCGTCTATATCATCGTAAAGATTTCATTTCATAATAAAGACAATTAGTTACGATCAAATTTGCTTATGCAACATTCTACATCCTTTTTCACTTCTTTGATATATAATAGCTTTTTAGTTAAACCAATATGTTTGGACGAATTACTATTTTTATGTTTTCTATATAAAATTAAACTTTCTTCTAAAAAGACAACCTTCCCTGTCTTTTCAGCAACAAGGCCTATCCACTGGTCATGCATCGCCACTTTTCTAGGAATAGGACAAATCATTGATACCAGCTCTTTTTTAAATGCCATGCAGCAGCCTTGATACGCATTGTACCAGAGATTTCTATTAAATCCAGGTTCTGCACGCCGGTCTTTAAATAATGTCTTATGTAAAGAGGCCAAGTTCTCATCAACATACTCACAGTCATGAAGTATCAAATCAGCCTGTGTTCCTTCAAATATTTCTAATACACGTTCTATTTTATTCTCTTTCCAAACATCATCTTGATCAGCCAGAAAAATATAATCTCCATTGCAATGTTTGATTACATTTTCAAAATTTGCCAGAATTCCCTGCTCATTGCATTCATAAATTTTTATATTTGGATATAACTTAACATATGACAGGATGATGTCCCTTGAATCATCTGTTGACATGTTATCTGATACAACCAGTTCATCTTCATCCGTCAATTGGTTTATGATTGACCCCATTTGCTCATTTAGATATTTCCCCCCGTTATATACTGCCATTGCGACTGAAACTCTTGTCATAAATCCTCCAGGATTCTATCTAATTGTTTGATGATTATGCTCTTATCGAATGAATTATTAAACAAATCTATTACATTTTGCCTGTACTTTTCATAGCTCACTTGATTCATTAATACAATTTTTTCTGCTGCTTCTTCCTCCTTCCCATTTTCCAAATTGATTCCAATATTATTTTGATCCACTAAGTTCCAAGTATCGCCTTTTATATTGTTAATCAAAGGCAGATCATGGGACATATAATCCAATGATTTCATGGTCAAGCCAACGAATACTGTATCTACCATCAAGTTCAGACCATATTGACACTGACTGTAGATTTTCTGTTTTCCCTCTTCCTCATAGACAGGACCGTGATCAATTACTTCAACACCTGTGTCTTTCACGTTTTGCAATAGGGTATCTTTCTGTTCACCAGATCCAATCACATGAAGAACAGCTTTTTTCTTTTGATTCACTTCATTTAAGAAACTGGTGATCAGCTTAATATTTATAATATTGTTGATAGATCCACAATACAGAAATGATATCCTGTTTTCATCTATATTTAATGTACTGCCGTGATGTTCCTGACATAAATATACTGTATGCAGCTTTGTTTCAGGTACAAATCTTCTGATCCGATCTGCAAACAGATTGCATTCACTTAATACACAGTCGGCTTTTCCAATATATTTATCCCGATAACTGCGCCATATATTGAATACAGGTGCACCCAAACTCTTTACTGTATTGCTCACAGGCAGTGATTCCGGCCACATGTCGCAGAGGTCATACATCAGTTTCACTTCAGGATGCCTTTCATGGTATCCGGCAAACTCTCTGCACATACTGTTAGGCGGGACCATGACATAGATCAGTGATACGTCTTCAAACTCTTCTGCTTTCTTGACACACGTCTTTGCAAACAGCTGATGGGAATGAATCCGTGCATAAGACAAGTTCTTCTGATATTCATTGGCATGCAGGTATTCAATGCCATCTCTCTTTTTAGTTACATATTTCTTTGCATAATGATCAAAGTCCGAGAAGAAAACACGTACTGTATATCCGGCTCTTTCCATTGCTTCTTTGATGAACTTAATACGTATTTCATAGTCATCATAGCAGTCAAATATCAGTGCTGTTTTCATGTCTTCCTTCCTAGGACACTGCTTTCAATGTCCTCCCAAGTGTCTTGATCTCGCTCTTCAAGCTGAAGAAGCGGATTGCGTCCAGGTTATAGTTCATCTTCTGCGGCAGGACCACTTTAATATACGTTTCATCCGGATTCTTGGCATCTGAGATCAAATCATCTTCATCTTTATATTCGATGCTTGCTTCGGAAGTCACTCCTGCCGGAAGCAGTAATGTAGCCCACATCTCTTTTGTATAAGATGCTACATACTTAGGTACTTCAGGTCTTGTTCCCACAAAAGTCATATCACCAATTAATACATTGATCAGCTGCGGTATCTCATCCAGTCTAACATGCCGGATCTTCTTGCCCACATTTGTAATCCGAACATCCTGTAGTGTAGTAACTAGACTGCCCTTCTTTTCGGCATCATTGACCATTGTACGGAATTTAAAGATGCGGAATTCTCTGCCATACTGTGTGATGCGCACCTGGCGGAAGAACACCGGTCCCTGACTGTCTATTTTGATCCAGACTGCCAGCACCAGGAAAACAGGAGACAGGATAATTAACAGAAGGAGGGACATAATTACATCAAAACATCTCTTAAGGATCAGTCCAAAAGTATGTCTTTTCAGGATATCGTAGTATGGGCGTACTTCCTCCGTACGTATGCTGTCTGGTAAATTGTCCCACTTTCTTAATATCATATTAATTTCATTTCTTTTAATACATTTCTATATGTTTCGATGACAAAATCAACATCTTCATCTGCCAGTAATGTATGAAGCGGCAGTGTCACTTCATTATGATACCGGTCATAGGCATTTGGATAATCCTTAATGTCAAAGCCAAGTTCCTTATATGCCGTCATCATTGGCAGCGGCTTGTAATGTACGTTGGTCGCTACACCAGCCTCAGCCATTTTTGTGATTACTTCATTTCTCTGCTCGACTGTTGCGTTTGGAATCCGCGTAATATACAGGTGATGCGAACTGATATAGTTCTTGCCCATGTGATGGATATGCTCAATGCCCATCTCATCCATCGCTGCATCATATTTCTTGACGATCTCATGGCGTCTTTCCAGCAGCCCTGGATATCTCTCCAGCTGCTTGAGTCCGATTGCTGCCATGATATCCGTCATATTGCACTTATACCAAGGACCTACAATGTCATATTCCCAGGCTCCCAGTTTTGTCTTGGCTAATGCATCCTTGCTCTGGCCATGAAGGGATAACAGCTGATACTGCTCATATAGTGCTTCATCATCCAGTCCTTCGTGTGCTTTCCATGTAGAGGCACCGCCTTCTGCTGTCGTAAAGTTCTTAACTGCATGGAAGGAGAATGACGTAAAGTCTGCGATATTGCCAACCATAATACCATTTACAGAAGCACCTAAAGCATGTGCTCCATCTGCGCAGACAATGACTCTTCCAAATGCTTTCTGAATCTCATTGTTCGGGTGGAACAGACCCTTTTTCTTTTCAACAATCTCATAGATTCTCTGATAGTCACAAGGAACACCGCCAAGATCCACCGGAACAATGGCCTTGGTCTTCGCCGTAATTGCCTGCTCTAAAGCATCATAATCAATCTCTAAGCTATCTTTCTGACAGTCGATCAGCTTGATCTCTGCTCCTACATGCAGTGCAGCAGAAGCACTTGCTGTATAAGTGTATGCAGGGACAATGACTTCATCTCCCGCACCAATTCCTAATACCTTGAAATTCAATTCCTCTGCAGCTGTACAGCTGTTCAGGCAGACTGTCTTATGCACGCCTAAATACTCTGCAAGGTTCTCTTCCAGCTTCTTTGTACGTGGACCAGTCGTAATCCATCCACTTCTTAAGGCCTCTGCTACTTCCTGTATCTCTTCCTCACTGATATCAGGAGGGCTGAACTGTACTCTATGCATACATATACCTCTATTCTAATCTAAAGAATTATACCATTTTCAAAATATATCGCATACTAGACTATGTAAAAAGCAGAAATGTATTTCGATACACCTCTGCTGAATTCCATTTACTTCATGAACTCTGAAAGCTCTTGGTTCATTTCTTTTTCAATTTGGTCTGCTTTTTCTTTATCCCCTGCTGTAATGGAGATATATGTCTTTAACTTAGGTTCTGTACCGGAAGGTCTGACTACTACACTGCAGCCATCTTCCAATAAGAACTTTAGGACATTACTCTTAGGAAGGCCATCTAATCCTTGTGAATAGTCCAGGCATTTCATGACACGTTTGCCACCGATTGCTTCCACAGGTCCATGGAACTTCTTCATGATCTCCTGCATCTTTTCAAACCCTGCAGAGCCATCGAATTCGTAGCTGTGCAGTGTATTCAGACAGTACCCATACGTCTTATAGATCTCATTCAGCTTTTCCAGCAAAGAAATGCCCTTTGTCTTATAGTAGGCAAACATCTCACAGATCATGAATGCCGCATCTACCGCATCTTTATCTCTGACATATGTTCCTGTCAAATATCCATAAGATTCTTCGAATCCACAGATATAGTCACTCTCGTGACCTTCTTTTTCCAGCTTGCCAATCTGTTCTCCAATGAACTTGAATCCAGTTAATACATTGACTGTCCTGACACCATAGTGTTCTGCAATCTTTTCAGCCAAATCCATAGTTACAATTGTCTTCACAAAAACTGGATTTTTTGGCATTGTGCCATTGGCGATTCTTTTGGAACAGATGTAATCCAGCAGCAGCAGTCCTACTTCGTTGCCGCTCAGCAGCTGGAACTCCCCATTCTCCTTCTTAACAGCAATCCCACATCTGTCACAGTCTGGATCTGTTGCCATTAATAAGTCCGCATTGTTCTTGACTGCATACTGAATGCCAAGCTCCATTGCTTCTCTCATCTCTGGGTTAGGGTATGGGCAGGTTGGAAAGTTTCCATCCGGTTTTTCTTGTTCTGGAACGACAGTGATATTTGTAAACCCAGATTCTTTTAATGTTCTGGTCACTGGTTTCAATCCTGTACCGTTCAAAGGAGAATAGACGATTGCTACATTCTTATCTATTGCCTCTCCCTTTGCCAACATGATCTGATTCTTAACCTGTTCTACAAAGTCTGTATATACAGAATCATTGATATAAGATATCTTTCCTAGAGCCATTTCATGGTCAAATGAGCTTCTTCTGACATCTTTAAAGATATCTACTGCTTCAATCTCTTTTAAAATCTCTGCTGCAGCCTCTGTTGTTATCTGACATCCATCACTGCCGTATACCTTATACCCATTGTATTTTGATGGATTATGAGAGGCAGTAACCATGATGCCTGCAGCACACTGCAGACTTCTGACCGCATAGGACAGACACGGTGTAGGCATGAGTTCTTTATAAATAAATACTTTGATGCCGTTTGCCGCAAAGACCTCTGAAGATACTCTGGAGAACAGATCACTCTTGATCCGTGAATCATAGGATACAACAATCTTTCTGTCCTCTTCCTTGAAGTTCTTGGCTACATAGTTAGCTAATCCCTGAGATGCCTTGGCAACCGTATAGATATTCATTCGGTTGGTACCAGCACCAATGACGCCTCTTAAACCGCCTGTACCAAAAGCCAGATCTCTGTAAAAAGCATCTTCAATCCTAGCATCGTCTGAGGCTATCTCTTTTAATTCTCTAACAACATCCTGGTCCTCAATGGCATTGCTCACCCAGGATTCATATATCTTTCTGTAATCTGTCATCGTATTCTCCTAGCAGTTCACTTTTAAGAACTGTGCTGTTCCATGAAGTGTAAGCGGCATTGAATTTGCAGGAACAAAAATACAGTCTCCCTTAAAGAACGGCAGTGATTCATTATCAAAGCGTATCATACCGCATCCATCAACACATAAAAGAACCATAAAAGACACTTCATCCGTTTGTATTGTCAGCATTTCCCTGATCCGCTCTGTATTTAACAGCAGACGTTCTACTTGAAAATACTTGCACCGATAAAGAAACTCATTTGCACATCCACGTGTATACTGAAGAACACGCATAGGCTGCGCTGGTTCACTGCTGGCCTTTAGATTAGCTACGTCCAGTGCTTTTTCAATATGCAGGTCTCTTTTCGTGCCATTCTTATCTATGCGGTTGTAATCATACATTCTGTACGTTAAATTTGAGCTTTCCTGAATTTCTGCAATCAGTGCTCCAGCCCCTATAGCGTGTATCATGCCTGATTCAACATTAAAGACATCATCTTTTTCAATATGTATCTTCTGCAGATATTTTTCTAATGTGCCTTCATGAATTGCTTTACGGACAGTATTCTTATCTACATCATGAATTAACCCATAGATCAAATGTGCATCTTTTGTGGCATCAAGTACATACCACATCTCCGTTTTTCCAAATTGCCCATTTTCATTATCATTTGCATAGGCATCATCAGGATGTACCTGAATTGAAAGATCCTGTTTTGCATCTATGAATTTGATTAATATTGGAAGTTCATCCGCTCTCAGCCCACGTGCACTTAAAATATTTCTTGGATGAGTTCCAAGAAAATCTGGGTGTTTATGTAATATATCTGTCAGAGACTGTCCTTTGAACTCTCCGCTCCCTACTGTACTAGGCCCATCTGGATGCGTTGAACATTCCCACGTTTCCGCTAATGGTTCCATTGGAATATTCTTTGAAAAGTCGTCATTTAATCGGCTTCCTCCCCAAAGGTAATCTTTCCCAGCAGGTTTCAGCAGAAACGGCAGATTTGATTTTCTGTCTGCATCTGTCATCTGCTACTCCAAGGAAAATTTCTGTTTATCCTGTACACTGATATCTTTGCCTAATTGAACCTCAATCATTTTCAGCTCAGTAATTGCACTTACAGTATGTCTGCAGCCTGCCTGCATTGTCATGACATCTCCAACTGACACATGCTGTTCCATGCCGTCTACAATTGTCGTGCCTTCTCCTGAAAGGACCACCCATACTTCATTGCGATGCATATGAGAGTGATAATTCATACTGTGTCCTGGTGTAAGCACAACTTTGATAGTTCTGCTGTCATCTTCAACATCCAGTATCTGAAAGCTCCCCCATGACTTTTCCGCAAACATGATCTGCTGATTCATAGAATCAACATACGGTTTAATCAACGAAGACTGTTCTTTATCAGAAACGAGAATCCCATCTGGTGATGCACTGATAACAACATCTTTTAGCCCCATCGCAAGAACCGGCACATTCAACTCATTCAGAATATGCACGTTTTTGCAGTCATCATTCATCATTCCTTCACCAATGACATTCTCTGTCATTGCTTCAGTCAGTGTATTCCAAGTACCCAGATCTTTCCAAGCACCATTATATCTCATGACTTGGATATTTTTTTCTTTTTCTACAACTGCATAATCAAAGGAAATCTTAGTTAAAGATTCATATCTATGAAATAGATCTTCATAATCTGTATAGTCTAGAAGCTTTGAAGCAATATCTAATACATACTTCAATTTATATGCAAATACACCGCCATTCCACAGTGCACCTTGTTCAATGTATTTCTTTGCTGTTTCTACATCCGGCTTTTCTTTAAACGTTGATACATTGCTGATTTGGTTCATATCTGTAGGAATGATATATCCATATTTCTCACTTGGATATATTGGTTCTATTCCCATCAAGACTAAATTTGCTAGACACTTTTCTGCCTGCTCCGCCAATGTCTTCAATGCCTCAAAGTAATCATCTTCTACATATGGATCAACTGGACATACAACGACTGTTTCATCCTCGGAAACATGCTGTACATCATGCAAATAAGCTGCCGCTAAAGCAATCGCAGGGAATGTATCTCTTCTGCAAGGCTCAACAGAAATACCAATATTCACATCTCCTAATTGGTTATTGATTGCTGACACTTGTGCTTTTGATGTAGCGATTGTAATATTCGCACCCGAATCTATCTCTTTGAGATGCCGGTACATTCTCTGCACCATTGATTCATATTCGCCTTTATCATTTTTAAAAATCTTAATGAACTGCTTTGAGCGAACATCATTTGACAGTGGCCATAGTCTTTTTCCGGAGCCACCAGAAAGCAAAATAATATTCATTCCAATATCCTCCTGAAGATGTATTTAAATTTAGTCTTGCAAATAGTATTGGTACATTTCTCTCAATGTATCAAAAATCGAATATTCTGGTTCCCAGCCTAATTCCATTTTAATCTTATTGTTGTCACAAACAACAATTGGAGAATCAACTGGCCGACACATATCAGAATCTATCAATACTTCAATTTTCTGTGAGCTTAAGGAGATAATATACGTAAGCAGTTCTGAAAGAGAATAAGCATGTCCTGATCCAATGTTATAAATTGTAGATGAATTTTTGTTTTCAAGTATCATTCGATATGCTCTCACAACATCTCTGACGTCACAAAAATCACGTTTTACATCAAGATTGCCCGCATGTATCACACCAGATTTACCAGAGCGTTCTATTTCCGCTGATTGTTTACAAAAAGACGGTAATACAAAATTATCTTTTTGCCCTACTCCGGTATGATTGAACGGACGGACATACGCAATTTCCATATGATATCTTTTACGGTATAAGTCTACAAACAATTCCTGGGTCATTTTTGAAATACCATAAGGATTATTTGCATTCAAAGGGGCATCTTCTGTAATCGCATTTATGGACTGCTGGTATTCCTCGCTGGAACCGATAAGCATTACTTTCGGCATTGGAGCAACTGTTTTTGCTGCTTCCAGAATGTTTAATGTACCAATCACATTTACGGATATTGTTGCTGAAGGAATCTCCCATGAAGTACTTACACTGCTTACTGCCGCAAGGTTCACAATATATTCCGGAGATTTTTCTTTAATCAATTTTGTAACTGCATTGATATTTAATATATCGCAAGCGGTAAAGCAAACTTCGGAAGGAATATTTTCAGTATATTGAAGATCCGAACCTTCTACATGATATCCATTTGTTATGAATTCTTCGGACAAATACTTTCCAACAAATCCACTAATCCCAAAAATAAGAACACTTTTCATGGAGACGCCTGGCTACTTTATAATACTTGCTTCCTTTTTAGCAAGTTCACGATCATGCTTTGCCATGATCTCTATTAACTGTTCATATGTCGTTGACTGTGGATTCCAGCCCAATACTGTCTTGGCCTTTGATGGATCTCCCCAAAGATTTACTACGTCTGTTGGACGGTACCACTTCTCATTGACACATACAAGCATCTTGCCTGTTTTAGTCTCGTAGCCCTTCTGATTCAAACCTTGGCCTTCCCAGCGTAGAGTAATTCCATTATATGCGAAGGCTTTCTCTGTAAAGTCTTTGACTGTATGCTGAACTCCTGTAGCAATCACAAAATCATCAGGTTTATCATGCTGCAGAATGAGCCACATGCATTCAACATAATCCTTAGCATATCCCCAATCACGCAAAGAATCTAAATTACCTAACTCTAAATGGTCTTGCAGCCCTTCTGCAATTCTTCCAGCCGCTAGTGTTATTTTGCGGGTAACAAAATTATCTCCACGTCTTTCAGACTCATGATTGAACAGAATGCCGTTTGCTGCAAACATTCCATACGCTTCGCGGTATTCGCGCATCATCCAAAAGCCATATAACTTAGCTACAGCATACGGAGAATATGGATGAAATGGTGTATTCTCATTCTGCGGAACTTCTTCAACTTTTCCATATAATTCAGATGTGGAAGCCTGATATATTTTTGTACTTTTTGCAAGTCCAAGAATATGGACTGCTTCTAAAATACGCAGGACTCCTAATGCATCGACATCACCGGTATATTCAGCTGCATCGAAAGAAATCTGAACGTGCGACTGCGCTGCCAAATTGTAAATTTCATCTGGCTCTACCTCTTTTATCACACGAATTAATGAGGTTGAATCAGACAAATCACCCTCATGAATACGCAAACGATTGATAATATGATCAATTCTTTCTGTCGTTGAAACAGATGCTCTGCGAATAATTCCATGTACTTCATATCCTTTATTCAACAATAACTCTGCTAAATAAGAACCATCCTGACCAGTAATTCCCGTAATTAGTGCCTTTTTCATATATTCACCTCTGATTTTCACGTCCATTATAAAGTACATTTCTTTTAAAATAAATGATTAATAGCAGGACTTTCATGGAATGGTAGAGTTGTCAGATGAATAATATTATTGAATATAATAATTAATATGAGTTATTGTTTAATCATAATATATAAAAAAATTACGCTATTTGAATACTCCGGAGTAAGAAGTCCAGTCGTCCGGAAGTAAAAGTCCACTGAGGATTCGTGCTGTTTCCTCAATGGATTGTTTTATTCTTTGACTGCTTCTAATTTTCTCTGTGAATCGCCTTCAAGGATAATTGAATAGGAATTGTTAGTGATCCGGTCAAGGATGGCATCTGCGACATAACCACTGCCTAGCTTTGTATGCCATTCATCTGGCGCACACTGGCTGCACAAGATCGTTGATTTTCCTCTTCCTCGATATTCAAATATCTCCATAAGATCTTTCTGTTCTGTTGGCGTTGTGTCTGTCAGAAGAAAGTCATCAATGATCAACAGGTCGATACGATAGTATTTTTTAAGGAGCTTACTGATGTTTCCTTCTGCGCGTGCGACCATCAGTGAATTCAACAGTTCAATCATCCGTTGAACAATACACGGTATCCAGATTCACATGCATTGACGCCTAATGCATTGCCCAGGAATGTCTTGCCGCATCCTGTGGCACCTAACATGATGACGTTGCGGTTGTTCGCAATATAGTCATTGCTGCTCAGCTGATTGATAAGTCTCTGGTTGATCTTTCGCTTTGGGTCATAATTGATATTCTCGAGACGGGCAGTGGAATCTGTGAGATGTGCCTGCTTGATGCGGCGCTTGATCGTATTGTTCTTCTCTGCGTAGTACTCTGCTGTGATGATCTTGTCCAGGATCTCCTCGGGTTTCTGCTTTGAGAAATCTTTCTGTTCGCTGAGCACCTCCAGCTCTGCCGCCATTGCTGGCAGCCGCATTTCCTGGAGCTGTTTGATCAGGCTGTCCATCATTTTTGACCACCGCCTTTGTAATAGTCAGCACCCCGCAGGAATGTCTTCTCGATCGTCCTGCTGTGCGCTGACGGTTCCTCGGGCTTGTCTTGCTTGTTCTCGAGTATCGCCTTAATATTCTTGTAGCGAGGATGACTGATATGTGCCAGCGCTGTTCCACATACGTTCTCTAACCGCTCTTTGGAATACTTGCTGGCCAACATGAGGATGGACTTTGCGCCATTGTAGCCTTGCTGTTCATATTTATATTGGGCGAACAGATTTGTGATTACCTCCACAGTGCTCACACCGATCTCGTTTGCCCATTTTATGAATCTGTCCTTATTCCATTCTTCATGGGCGTTGCTGCTTGCAGGCATATGCTCAGCGAAGGTGTCATAGGCACCATCGTGCCCATAGATCCTGTTATGGATGCACAGGCTGCTGTGCTGGTAATAAACAGTGATCGTTTTCTTGGTAACACGGAGATCGACTTCCTGCCCGATATATTCATGCGGAACGGAATAATACTTCTTATCGAATGCCACGTGCGAGTTTGCCTGTACTTTTGCCTTCCGCCATTCAGCGTACTCATATCCATACTGTGGAAGTGGCCGCAGGCAGTCGAGCTCAATGTTCTGATAGATCTCTTCTCTGCTGCCAGGCTTCTTCTGGAATGGTCTGCAGTTGAAAGATTCCAGTTCCTTCATTGCCTGCTTGTTATATTCATCCAGTGAGAAGAACTGATAGTCACGAAGCTTGGCAATGATATATTTCGTACATTGGTTCACAACGTTCTCTGCCAGCGGCTTGTCCTTTGGATGACGCACACGTGCTGGAACGATCGCGATGCCATAGTATTCCGCCATCTCCTGATATGCATGGTTCAGGTCTGCTTCTTCATGCTGGGGATGGCTGGTGACACCTGTCTTCAAGTTGTCAGGCACTAGAAGTTTTGTGACTCCCTGAAAATATTCGAACATGTGCACGTGGCAGTTGATCCATGATTCTTCCTTCATATCTGCACATGCTTCGGCGTATGCATACCCGCTGAATGCCAGCACGCCAATGAACAGATATCCATTGTTCACTTCGCCCGTGTCAGAGTCGAGCCATCTTGGCTGTGTTCCTGCCCAGTCCACTTCGATCTCTTCACCTGGCTTATGATGGATGATATCTGTAAAGCCTGTATGCTGCAGATGCTGATCGAAATGATATATGAACTGTGAGCGCTTATAAGGTATCTTTCCGCTCTGCCGGCATTCATAACTGTACTCTTCCCATAGGAGGGTCATTGTCACTCCTGGCCGCTTCAGCTCCTTGGCCAGTCTCTCATAGTCTGGCATCTCATAGATTGGATCGGCCTTCGCCGCACTGCTCTGTGCGCCGGCAAATATCTTGGTCATCTCCTCATCTGTCTTACTGAGGATGTCTCCATAACTGATGTTCTGCTGTACTGCTGTCTCGATCACTTTCCGTATCGTATCACGTGAGGACTGCACTTGTTGTGCAATCTTCTGCTGACCGATACCGAGCTCGTGGAGACGCAGTATCTCCGAATAATTCGGCATTGATTTATTCACCTTGCTTTCTATATACGAAAAGGAGCTGCACGTTACTTCTTCACGTACAGTTCCATTCTACATAGATAAACATAAGGTGGACTTCTTCTTCCGGACGAGTGGACTTTTCAGCCCGGCATAATCACGCTATTTTTCAATGTTTAGTTGCTGTAACTATAGAAATCTAAAAGATGCGGTATTTATGGGTCATTTTCGGCAATGCACCATGAACAGAATATTAGTGGTCTAGGATGCTTCTTTATAATTTTGATGCCAAAGTGCTTAAAAACAGGTACTCAGCGGCTAAATGAGTTTTATGACATCAGGCAATGCCGTGTCAGCAACTATTCGTAGAAAAATAGCGAAGAATTATAATTTACAGTATGATTTAAACCTAGTTTGTTCAATGTTACTTTTAAATAGGTTAATGGATACGTAGGAAAACAATCATTAGTAATAAAGCAGTAAATGTTCACATTCTATCTTTATGCAAAGACATTATTTGTTTATCTACACATTCATATATAATAACCGCTGATAATACTATTAAAGGCAGTGATTCCAGAAAATTAACAATATGATTCATACAACCACCGTTCATCTGACTGATAATTTGCTGAATTGGGCATGCACACAGATAAATCTGATAAGAAAGATCTGGTTTACCGTCTAGGAAATGATAATTCTTCTTCACAGCAAAGCCAAGGTACGCAGTTACATAGGAGAATGTAAATAATATGACATAATCTAATGTATTTGTTGGCAATGAAACAATTAATATAACCCCTGCAGCCAGCGCCAGCCATCCCTTCAGTACTATTTTCTCCCTGTAGACATAGAAAAGCATGCCCGTATAGAACAGTCCCATTGGTCTTAATGCAGCCTGAAGTACAGAATAATTCCTCAGTATATAAAACATAAAAATATATGACGGAATAAATAGAATAATTGTATATTTCATTTTCTTTTGATCCGTCATATGTATGGCATACATAAAAAAGCAGATAACATAGCATGCAAACTCAACTGGCATTGTCCATAGCGGACCATTTACAGTAGTTCCATAGACATTATTGGTGAAGACACCAGGTAGTGAATGTACAGGAAGCAGAACTGCATTCAGCAGATATTTATATGTATCAATATTTGTAAAGTATGATGCCAAATCTAGTTTAGTTAAAAAAGGTCCTATGATAAATACAGTACAGACCACTACTGCAATCAGCGAAGGAAACAAGCGCTGTACTCTCTTTTTAAAGAAAACGCGTGCTGTCCTGCTTCTTTCTGCACTGCTCATAATCAAGAATCCACCCAGGAAAAAGAACAAACAGACTGAAACATTGCCAAACGTAATCTGTCCTTTGCTGAATGTATTTAAAAAATCTGAATGATCTGCGCCATAACTGATTGGCCAGGAATGACTGAATATGACCATGACCGCAGCAACGATCCGCATCAGATTCAGATTATTATCTCTGCCTTTTGAAGCCTCAAGCAATGTCATTGTTCCACTCCGTCATCCTTGTTTTCGCTTTTTTTATCTAATAAAGCAACTTTTTGCGTCAGCTCTGTAATTTCTCTCGACATCTTTGAAACTGCTTCAGTCAGTCGATAAACAATCAGCAACGTAAATACAAATCCTAGAAAGAAAACCATATTGATCGGAAGTTCAATTCCAAAAATTGCTGTAATCCAATTCAACATTCCTGGAAATACAGTAATTAAAAGTAAAACAATTAACAGAGAAAGCCATGACAGTGTATATCGAAGTTCAAGATTTCTTTTCTTAATCTGGCCAACGACGAACATACCAGTCAATAGTATTAATAGAATAAGAATAATTCTTAACTGTAGTGTCATATTGATTTCTTCACTTTCTGATATTCTCGATTAAGATTGCCAATGTTACTTTTATCATATAATACACAGAAGAGCTCATTCTGATGGAAGATACTCCTCCCTGGCGTTCCTTCATTACTACCGGTTCTTCTACAACTTTCATCTTTCTTTTTAACAAATAGACAATGCTTTCAGGTTCTGGGTAATCTGTTGGATATGTTTCCGCAAACAGCTTGATTACTTTTCTGTTTGCCAGACGGAATCCTGAAGTTGGATCAGTAATTATGTGTCCTGTTAAATGCCTGATCATTCTAGTAAAGTAGCTGATGCCTATTCTTCGCATAAAAGTAGACTGAAATCCCTCATTATTAATAAAGCGGGAACCTATGACCATATCCGCCTGCTCTTTTTCCATCTTTGTGACAAGGTTTTCAAGGTAAGAAACATCATGCTGACCATCCGCGTCCACCTGGACAGCCGCATCATACCCATTGGCCAGTGCATACTTATATCCTGTCTGCACTGCACCGCCAATGCCAAGATTCACCGGCAGATTAACATAGTTAAAATGGTTTTCACGCAGGATTTCCAGTGTATTATCTTTCGAATGATCATTGATTACAACATAATCAAAATCAGGTACTGTCGTAATGATATTCTCGACTGTATCTTTGATATTTGCACTTTCGTTGTACGCTGGAATAATAATTAATTTTTTCATATCCTGTCTATCTTACTAAATACTGTTCTCTATTTCAAAGAGTTTTGATCTTCACTCGTTTTATATTTTCTTTCAATCATTTTTGCGATTGGTTCAGGCCAGAACTTTTTAAACATTGTCAGGTCTTCATTTCCTCTTCCCTCACTGTTGATCAAGGAGGAAGTTGTAGATTCTTCATGAATCCGATGTGACATCAGTATTTCACTAACAAACGCAAATTCACCGTTTAAGCGTGACAGTTTCTCCCAAGCCTGCCAGTCAAGGTCACTCTTAAATCCTTTGACGAAAATCGGCTTTGATAAATTTGGCAGACAATATGTCACCGCTGGACAGCAGATTGGAGATCCTAACGACAATACTCTTCTTCTGATAAAAATTGATTTCCAATGCTTTTTGTTTCTTAATGGACTTAACAGCTTTCTTTTAACATTTAATAATTTGTTATCTGCTACTTCCTGACCATTTCGCAGTTCAGAGTAATCACTGAATGCTATCAGAGGGTGTTCACAGTCATCGAGAGCCTGCAGTATCTTTTCTGCATATTCCGGCTTATATACATCATCCTGATGTGCAATCGTTGCTATTGGCGTTTTCACCATGCTTAATGCAAAATTCCAGTCATCTGCAATATTGCTCCCATTCTTCAGTCCCTGTTCATTGATAAGCAGAGGAATCTTATACTTTTTGACCAGTGAGGAGATATATTCGTTCGGTGTGGAAGTAGTCATGATGATATTGGATGCAGTTGTCTGGCTGGTCAATGAAAGAATGCATTGTTCTAAGTATGCACTTTCTTTATATGCGCAGATTACAAATGTATGATCTTTTGCTGTATATTTCATTTCCCCTCCAAACACTTATATCTTTGCGTCGCAGATACCAGATGCAATCTCCTCTGGACTGTATTTGTCATATCTGCCGAAATCCAGTTCAAAAGGATAATGGTTCTTTCTCTGTTCCATTGGCGGCAGCTGCATATAATCCCCATAGGTATCTCTTAGCTTCTGATCGATATTTCCCGGCAATGAGAAATCAATGCCGTTAAACTTTACTTGTTTCAATGGAAAAATTCCAGCTCTTTCATATAAATTCATCTCTGGATATGTATCAAAGAGAAAGCCAACTCGTTTTGAAGATGATAGATCATTGTATTCAGTCGCAATTTTCTCTGCTCTTCTGACAATTCTTTTCTTTGAACCAAACACAACCAGTATTCCATGTGCAATCCCTGTTGCAATATGCGTCAGTTTTGCCTTCATGCCATGATACGGAAGGACAGGGAAAGCGATACTTCTCAGAATCTGAAGTTTGCTGATGATAAAAGCCTGTCTGCAATGTTTTTTAAAGAGCGTTTCGTCATCCGGGAGATTATCAAGAACATAAATATCCAGAAAGACACCGAAGAAACAGTCAATGTTCTGCAGCGCTTCTTCTCTGAACTTTGTATCCTTTAACATCAGTCTTGTTGTCATCAATGGATAATTTGAGTCTTCTTCCGCATTCATGACAATGTACTTATCCGAGAGATCTTCTTTGACATGTTTAACAAATGCATCATAATCTGTCCTTAAAAAAGCCACGTCGATATCATCATCCCACGGAATAAAGCCTTGATGGCGGAGAGCTCCAATCGCAGTTCCAGCGATGCCAAAGAAATGAATATCGTATTTTTTACATAGATTCACTGCATCTCTAAGTATCATCAGTTCTATCTGCTGTACTTTGTGCAGCGTTTCATCATCATATTCTCTCATCTAAACTCCAATACTATATCTTCAGCAGATCTTTTTCATTTTCAAAATCTTCCGCCATGGCACAGATTGCTGTCGTTGTTTTCTGGTCAATAAAGAAAGACTTGAAATTCCCGGAAGAGATTCTCTTAGTGAATTCTACAAGTTCATTCCGAATACCCTCACCATTTAACTGGTAAAAGTATCTTTTGTTGTCTTCCGGATGCTCAAATCGTATTTCATAGTAATCGGTATTCCACCACGGCGCAGGAACATAAATGTATCCCTTTGTGCCTGAGATCACCAATTCACCTTCTGATTTCACTCCTGTTGCAGCCCTGACAGTTGCCACTGAATTTGGGTACTTTAATAATATTTCAGTGAAATGATCGATGTGATTTTCATCAATATTGGATATGATCTGCTTTGTTTCGTATTGGCTTCCCAGAAGTTGAAGAATTGGCAGAAGACCCGTTGTTCCCCAATCATATAATGATCCCCAGCGAAGACTGTTTTCACTGATATCTTCTTTTAAACTTGTGCATACTGCATCGATAGATACTACCTTGCCAATTCGTCCCGATTTCACTAATAGAAGCATTCTTGAATAGGCAATTGAATATGCTGTTTTCAAAGCAGACATCAAAAACAGATGTCTGTCTTCAGCAATTGCAAATAATTCTTCGCACTGTTCTGCTGTCAATGCAAGCGGCACCTCGCATAAAACATGTTTCCCTGCCTCCAATGCCTGCTTGATCTGTTCATAGTGATCTTTAGGGTGTGAATGAATATATACTGCATCAACTTTGGATAGCAGATCTTGATAATTATCAGTTACATATCGTACAGCATCGGCAGTTTCCTTGATCATGCTTATATCCGTAGAATAAACGCCTGTAATTTCCAGACCGTTCACATATTTTGATTCCCGATATATTTTATTTAAATATTTAGAGTAGCCTACCAGGCCCAGTTTTAAAGAAGCATTTTTTTCTCTAAGTTCTGTCGACGAGACTCCCTGCGTCCGATCAAGATATACGACCTTGCAGTAATCATTTAAGTAATCAAATTTACCCAGCCAGTCAGAACCAATTGCGAAAATATCAACATCATATTTGAGGATGTCATCTATCTTCTGTCCTTCATATTCTTCCACAACAATCTGATCGGCTAAGCCCGTTGCTCTTACCGCTGCAATTCTATCTTCCAATGACTGCTGGACATTGATTTTACCACGCTGTCTGTCAAAATCATCCGCAGTTACGCCCACAATCAAATAATCACCTAGAGCTTTCGCACGTTCAAGCAAACGTACATGGCCATAGTGAAGTAGGTCATAAGTTCCGTATGTGATTACTTTAATCATAGTTTCCCCCTATATGAGTTAAATCAATCCTCTTTTTTGAAGATCTTTAAATGCATTAACTAAAGTTGTATTGTCTTCATGCGTTAAGTTTCCAATATGTCCAACTCTGAATACTTTATCTTTCAGGTCTCCCCCATTTGGGCAGATCCAGATGCCATATTCATCTTTCAATACTGTAAAGACATCATATGCATTTGCATGTAACGGATGAATCGGAGTTACTCCATTTGCTGGTGATTCAGACACCAGTTCAAATGGAAGGTCCTTGATTTTCGCACGGAAGTCAGCACATTGTTCAGCAACTCTCTTGTTCTCTGCATCCACACCGCCATTGGCATCAATCTCTTTTAAGCGGGCATTGATCTGCCGTAAGATACCTACCGCCGGTGTAAAAGGAGTTTGACCTCTTTCCATATTCTTCAATGCATTTGCTAAGTCAAAATAAAGAGACTTGCACTTATGCGCATTCACTCTTTCAACAGCTTCCTTTGCAAGCACAATAATAGAAATTCCCGGAGGACATGCAAGAACCTTCTGTGATCCTGTAATCATTACAGAAGCGCCATTAGACTTCATATCAAACGCATCTGCCAAGAATGAACTGATGCAGTCAGCAACAAAGAATATATTGTTCTTTTTACAGAATTCTCCAATCATCTCGGCATCATACAGAACACCCGTAGATGTTTCATCAATATTGACAAGAAGGCCTGTATATCCCTTCCCATCATATTCATATAATTTTTCTTTCGTCAGCTTCTGTCCTGGATTCAGCACAATATCTGTATGCTTGATTTCATGAATTTCACAGAGCTGTGAAAATCTAGCACCAAAACTGCCTCCCTTTACAACCAGGACGTTATCTGTTTCATCAAAGCAGTTCATTACGACTGCCTCCATAGAACCAGTTCCAGAAGCTGTCATAAATACGACTCTAGCATCATCCTTAGCCTTAGCAAACTTTTTCATCAACGCTTCATTTTCAAGCATTGTTTTCGAGAATTCCGGGGTACGGAAATATGGTACCTGTTCTCCACCTATTTCTCTAACAGCATCTGAACTCATGACGGGTCCAACAGTAAAATTTAACATAATTTCCTCCGTTTTCTACGATACCTATTTTACCACGTTGTATCTCTGTTTAACTCAAAACTTAGGTACAGCGCAGATGAAACAAAAATTGACAGCACTGCCGTCAATTAATGTTGCTTATACTCTGCTGTTTCTCCATCCTGAAATATTATCTTTACCGGTGCCTGATTCCATCGCTGATCTTCAGGCGGCAGAATCATATAATCGCCGTATTCCTTTTCCAACAGATACTTATAGTTGTTTGGAATATTGATCTTATCTTCGCCAAATGCCACTTCCTGTAGTGGAAACAGATTTTTTTTCTCGATATAAGCATCTTTTGTAACATCATCACAGAAATATATCAGTTTTCCTGTATTTAAGTGTTGATCTACAAGATCTACATATTTTTTATTCAGCTTTTCAGGAGTAATACCTGTCATGTTTGTCCATGCATGAAGTACATATTTAGCAAATGTTTTCGTTCCGCGGACAAAAACGTTTCCTTTTTCAGTATATGGGTGCTTCACTACGTTGCTTAACAGCAGCGGCTTTAAATGATCAACCGCCTGAATCTGCTTTTGCCTCACTTCAACTGACTTGCTGACATCATCTAATACGAAGATTTCCACAAAGATACCAATTTGATCGATTCCTGAACGCTTTGCAAGTTCTGTCTGAAAAACCGTGTTCTTAAGATATACTTTCGGCACAAAACTATAGTACTGATTTTTTGTCTCTGGTGAGGAAATAGCATATTTCGACCCCAGTTCTGCATCAAAAATCTTCAAAAATCTTTCATAGTCTTCTCTCAGCATGGATAAATCAACATCATCATCCCAAGGAATAAAATCATGGTGACGTACTGCACCCAGCAATGTTCCAAACATTGCAAAGTAACGAATATCGTACTTTTTACATACAGCATGTATATCTCTGATGATTTCTTTTTCTGCCTTCTGCAGTTTGAAAAGATCCTTTTCTGGATATTTTAAGTATCCCATTACTTTCTCCTTATCCGCTTCAAAATATTATCTGCAATATCTATCACTATCGTGTTTTTCAAAGCAATTTCCACTAAAGCATATACAACAATAGACGCTGCAACACCTGCTGCCAAATATGGAACTGTTCCATTGACAAATAATCTAATTGCCCAGCAGATCCCCGCAATTGCTCCGCATCCTATTATTGTTTTGATCAAGGTCTGCCAATGGAACATCACCTTAATGTTTTTCTGTGAAACAATCATTGTTGCCAATCCCATAAACACTTCCGCAATAATAGTCGTCACAGCTGCCGCATTCTGCGCATATGTTGGAATTAATATAAAATTCAGAATAATGTTTATCAATGCTGCAATAATAGTGAAGCACATATAAGTCAATTCTCTTTTATATGCAATTAAAATACAGTCACCATAAAAGTTTTCCATCATTGCAAATATCAGCGCAACACTCAGCAGCTGCAAGGATGTCACAGAATCAATAAATGAACTTCCTGCAAAAACCAGCACAATCGGTTCAGCCATGATGATCAGTCCAATCATTGAAGGCAGGCAGAAAGTAATCATTGAATCAATTAATGTTTCACCTAGTGTGACAGCCTCCTTATGACACTCAACCGCTTTGTCATGGTTACCATCCTGCTGGGCAAGTTCTCCAGCACCAATTAAATATGAGAACCTTGGAATCACAACGAGTATCAAAGCATTAAGCATTTGCTTTACAATCATATATATATTGGAAGCTGTACTATAGAGACCTGTTGCATGGTCCCCAGCCAGCCAGCCAAGGATTGTAATATCTGAACTGATGTAGATCGTAGCGCCTAGCTCCATGGAAAAGATAATGAAAATAGGCTTCAAATGGTACAGTCTTGGATTCCAGATGAACTTCAGCTTTACATAGTGATGTACATAAGCGAAAGTGAATATGCCATAACCGCTGTATGCCATGACGGTAATAAATACATAAATGTATAAATCTGATGGACTATGCACCAATAGCAGCATTGCTGCAATGGATGCAATATCCATAATAATCGTCACAATTGTGTTCAGCAGAAAGTCTTCGAAAATGTTGTAGATCCAATTCACATTGATTGTCGTCAGGATAATGCGAAGGCTCAATATCAGAATTAATATTGCATAACCCTGCAGTTTTGGTACGAACCAAACACACAAGCCTAAGAGAATTAATGAAATGACTGCGGAATATACATTAATGGAAAATATCTCACTGCAAAAATGAGATATCTTTTTAGGATCATCCCTATATTTGCTTCCTTCGCGTACAGCATACATTGCAATACCTAAAGCAGCTAACAATGCAAAGTAACTGACAATAGAAGAACTAAAATTGTATCGACCGATTGCCTCAACACCTAATACATGCGAGGAGTACGGAAAAGTAATTAAAGGAAATATCAAAGAGACCACTGTTTTTGTTACATTCAAAACAGCGTTTACTTTAACCGATCTCTTATTCGCATCTTTTTGCATATCAGTAATGATACCCTAAAATACTTAAAACTTAAATGTATCCTTCAATCCCAACCATTTCTGATCTTTATCAGAAAGATTCAATGCAGTTCCATCATCTAATGCATATCCTTCTGCAGATGGAGTACCTTGATATTCTCCTGTCAAATGAGGCCATACAATGCCAATTTCTGGATCATTCCAGGCTAATCCGCCTTCATCGTTGGCATGCCAGAAATCGTTTACCTTATAGCAGAATTCTGCTTCATCACTTAATACCAGGAAGCCATGGGCAAATCCTTCCGGAATTAAGAACTGCTTCTTGTTCTCAGCAGTCAGCTCCACACCGAACCATTTGCCATATGTCTTGGAATCAGAACGCAGATCGACCGCTACATCAAAAACGGATCCACGGACTGCTCTGACTAACTTGCACTGTGGAAAATGCTTCTGGAAATGCAGTCCGCGAAGAACTCCCTTTGTGCTCATTGACTGATTATCCTGAACGAAGTTGATATTGAAGCCAGCTTCCTTCATATCATTCTCGTTATATGTTTCCATGAAGTAGCCTCTGGCATCTCCATGCACTGCCGGTGTAATGACGCAGAGTCCTTCAATTCCACCTACATTCTTTTCTACGTTGATCTGTCCCATCAATATTTTACCTTTCCTTCTGCAACTGCTCTCAAATGTTTTCCATATGGGCTCTTGCCATACTTCTTGGCAGATTCCATCAGTTCATCCTTGCTGACCCACTTGTTGATATAGCCAATCTCTTCCGGTGCTGAGATGGTAATGGACTGTCTCTGTTCAATCATCTGAACGAACTGAGCTGCTTCCAATAAGCTGTCCATTGTACCAGTATCCAGCCAAGAGAATCCTCTGCTCAGCAGCTGCACAGAAAGATTTCCAGCATTTAAATACATTTCATTTAATGTCGTAATCTCTAATTCTCCACGAGCACTCGGCTTTACTGCCTTCGCCATAGCACTGACTCCCTTTGGATAGAAATACAGACCAGTCACAGCATAGTTGGACTTTGGATTAGCAGGCTTTTCTTCAATCGAAGTAGCCTTTCCATTCTCATCGAAGTCAACAACACCGAATCTCTCTGGATCATTGACATAGTATCCAAAGACAGTTGCGTTGCCCTCTTCAGCTGTTCTGACTGCATTTCTCAGGATGGTACCAAAGCCGGCACCATAGAAGATATTGTCTCCTAAGACCATGGCACAGGAATCATCACCAATGAATTCTTCACCAAGGATAAATGCCTGTGCAAGTCCATCTGGACTTGGCTGTACCTTGTAGCTCAGCTGAATGCCGAACTGATGACCGTCACCTAACAGAGCCTCAAAACGAGGTGTATCTTCCGGTGTGGAAATAATCAGGATATCCCTGATCCCAGCAAGCATCAGTGTGCAGAGAGGATAGAAGATCATAGGCTTATCATAAACAGGAAGAAGCTGCTTACTTGTTACCATAGTTAATGGATATAATCTTGTGCCAGCACCGCCAGCTAATACAATACCCTTCATATTTGCATTCTCCTTATAGGTTATCCATGTCTAATTCTTTAATATAACGTGCAACTGCGTCCTGCCATGTCGGCAATGGTTTGAAACCATTTTCAACCAGCTTCTTTTTCTCAAGTCTGCTGTTGAATGGACGGGCTGCCTTAGACAGTCCATACTCTTCTGTTGTTACTGGTGTTACCTTTGTATGCAGTCCTGCTGCCTTATAGATTTCCTTTGTAAAGTCATACCAGGAAATATAGCCGCCTTCATTGGTTGCATGATAGTAGCCATACTTATCTGTTTCCACCATATCAACTAATAATCTAGCCAGGTCATATGTATAGGTCGGTGTGCCAATCTGGTCATTGACGACCTTAACTTCATCATGTGTCTTAGCAACCTTCAGCATTGTCTTGATGAAGTTCTTGCCGTTCTTGCCGAATACCCAGGCAATTCTGACAATGAAGTATTTCTCCAATGTATTGGCAACTGCCAACTCGCCTTCCAGCTTTGTCTGTCCATAGACATTCAGCGGCTTATAGTCTTTGCAGTCTGGGTCCCATGGGGTTGTTCCCTGACCATCAAAGACATAGTCTGTTGAAATATAGACCATCTTGGCATCCAGCTTCTTAGCAGCTGCAGCAATATTCTGTGTGCCGCCGGCATTGATGGCACGTACCTTAGATACCTTGTCATCATCTTCTGCCATATCCACAGCTGTCCAAGCAGCACAATGAATGATGACATCCGGCTTGACTTCTGTTAATACCTTTTCAACGGCTGCTGCATCTGTAATATCTAGTGGAATATATGGTGCTGCAACAACTGCGGTGCCATCCTGTACACCGGAATAAACCGGGGCAATATCAGAACCAATTCCTTCATATCCTCTGGAAGCCAGTTCATTCATAACATCATGACCCAGCTGTCCGCCAACTCCTGTAACAAATACTCTCATGTTAAATTCCTTTCTTAACCTGCGAAATGGGACAGTTTCCTGCCCCATATGTTTGATTAGTCGATAACTTCTTTCTTACCATACATCTCTGCATAGTAGTTCTGGTAATCACCGGAAATGATGTCTTCCCACCACTTCTTGTTGTTCAGGTACCAGTCAATTGTCAGCTTAATGCCGTCCTTGAACATTGTTTCCGGCAGCCATCCAAGCTCAGCATGGATCTTAGCAGGATCAATGGCATAACGCATATCATGTCCCTTACGGTCTGTAACATGTTCAATCAGTGATTCCGGTTTGCCAAGTTCCTTCAGGATGATCTTAACAATATCGATATTCTTCATTTCGTTGTGTCCGCCGATATTGTATACTTCACCAACTGTTCCCTTGCGGATGATCAGGTCAATTGCCTTGCAGTGGTCACCGACATACAGCCAGTCACGTACATTCAATCCTTCGCCATACACAGGCAGCTTCTTATCTGCCAGTGCATTGGCAATCATCAATGGAATCAGTTTTTCTGGGAACTGATATGGACCGTAGTTGTTGGAGCAGCGGCTGATGGTTGTAGGCAGACCAAATGTTCTGTGGTATGCATTGACCAGTAAGTCTGCACCAGCCTTGGAAGATGAATATGGGGAAGATGTATGCAGTGGTGTTTCTTCTGTAAAGAACAGATCAGGTCTGTCTAAAGGAAGGTCACCATAGACTTCATCTGTGGATACCTGATGGTATCTCTTCACACCATACTTACGGGAAGCATCCATCAGCACACTTGTACCGATGATGTTTGTCTGTAAGAAGATCTCAGGGTTCTCAATGGAACGGTCGACATGAGATTCTGCCGCAAAGTTGACAACGATATCCGGTTTCTCATCCGCAAAGATCTTATCAATTGCGGCACGGTCACAGATATCCGTCTTATAGAACTTGAACTGCGGGTTATCCATAACAGGTGCCAAGGTCTTTAAGTTGCCTGCATATGTCAAGCAGTCAACACAGATGATCCTGTCTTCTGGATGTTCCTTGAGCTCCAGAAAAACGAAGTTTGAACCAATGAATCCAGCACCGCCAGTCACTAAAATATTCATCTTAATATTCTCCTCAATCTCTTTAACAATTGTACTATAAAAGATGACGTTACGTCATCTTCAAGTGTTTTCTTTAATTCACATAAAAATTACATAATTAGTATTTCTGCCAAGGATCCATATCTGGTTTCTGCATACATAACTGGTATAAAGTCCAGGCATAGATTTTTGTGCACTGTACTAAATCCTCAATATCCATCCATTCATTTGGTTGGTGCGCAATCCCATTCTGTCCAGGAAAGCTAGGGCCGTAGTTAATGATCGTTGGGCAGACATTCATATATGTTCCTCCAGAAGTGACAGTAGGAGTGACCTGGGTATTGGTAGCTTCTTCATATGCACGATTCACTGTCTGTACAAACCAGCTGTCTGGATCATGTGCAAGAACAGGACTGTCATCTACTAATTCTGTTTTCAGATCAGTCGCTGCTTCTGCTATTTTATCGATAATTTCTTGTAGATTACATTTTGGATAACTTAAAGAAAAACGTATTCCAAGCCCATTCTCATTCTGAAATAAATTTTTCGTACGAATTGCCATTTCACCAAACTGTTTATCTGCAACATTAATTCCCAATCGATCTCCATTTGGTCTGGCATTCATCAAATATTCATTAGCAAATGTCACGAGTTTTGATGGCTCCCCGCTGACTTCAATAACAGCTCTGCCCTTTTTCCCATAAACAGCAGGAAATTTATTATCTGGTGTAAAACCCATCATTGGAGCTTGTTCATGAGCAAGATAATATTCGCAATCCTTCATTCCCGTTTCTTCATTAGTACCGAAGATGACTCTTACTGGAATTGATGGGCTGACACCCAGGTCCTTCAATGCCAGCATTCCATAAAATGCTGAGAACAACGGTCCTTTATTGTCTAAGGCTCCTCTGCCCCAGATTCTTCCATCATGAATGGCTGCCGAAAAAGCAGGGTCATTCCAGCCTTCTCCAATATCAACTACATCTAAATGTCCCATAATGCCGATATGTTTATTGCCATATCCCCATTGACCATATCCCATATATCCATCACAGTCACCTGTGCTGAGCCCTTCCCGCCGGCATATTTCAAGAGCTTTTAATAATGCTTCATTTACACCGCGTCCAAAGGGCATCCCTTCTTCTGCTTCTTTACGCTGTGAGTCAATATGGATCATTGTGCACACATCATCGATTAAATCCGGTCTGCGTTTCTCAACTTGTGCAAATATTTGCTCTTTATTCATTCAAATGCCTCCCAGCCATTCAGCAATTTTTGGTACCTATCCTGAGTCATGCTGCAGGTCATTTCTGTCATCAGATCTGCGCAAGCTTCCACATCTTTTATATTAATAATGGACTGCATTGTATGCATGTATCTGATTGGTATCGACAATGTCATTGCCATGATTCCTTCAAAAGATTTATGGATATTTCCCGAATCTGTTCCGCCGCCTTTGAATACAGCATACTGGAATGGAATATGATTGTCCCTCGCTGTCTTTTCTGCATATCTTATTAATCCACGGTGAGCAATTGTATTCGAATCAATCATTGATAAAACCACTCCCCCGCCTAATCGACATGTATTATGGTCTGCGGGTGTATCTCCTGCTACCGTGGTATCCACCGCCAATGACAGATCAGCATGGATCACATCAGTGGCTGTTCTTGCTCCACGCAGTCCCGGTTCTTCCTGTATTGTGCCTGCGCAATACAAAGGTGAATGGTAACGATTCTGCAGTTTTTCAAACGCCAGCAGCTCTGCTGCGCAACCAGCACGGTCATCGAATGCCTTGCACATTATTAGATTGCGATCTATCAAGTGTGTAAATGAACCATGCGGCACAACCATTGTACCTGGTAAAACACCTGTCTGCAGGACCTGTTCTTTTGAGGAGGCGCCTATGTCCAGATATAGATCATTCATATCCATCGTACGTTCCCGTACTTCTTTGGAAAGTCCATGACTTGCTGGACTTCCGATTACACCTGGAATTATCCTCTGGTCATCAGTAACAACATCTACTCTCTGCCCTAATAGAACATGTGTCCACATACTGCCAATCGGCTGTAAACGAAGATATCCATTTTCATCAATGCTCTTTATGCAGAAGCCCACTTCATCCATGTGTGCGGCAAACTGCACTTTAATCCCCTCCGCATTTTCATTTCTAACGCCGATAACTGATCCCAATCCATCTTGATATACGCGGTCAGATAATGGCTGTAAATATGATGTCATGATGCCGGCAGGTAGTTGTTCATGACTGGATATCCCTGATGCTTCGGCAAGCTCTTTCAATAATGCTTCAGTGCTCATGTTCCGCCTCAAATTGAAAAGCGCGTATTTTTTCAGCGTTCAGTGTGCGGCAGTATGCGGTACATTCTTGGACCAGAACATCAACATCATTCAAATCCGCGATAGCTGCATTTGTACCAATATTCTTCATTGCAATTCCTGCTGCCAATGATGGTGTTCCATTGATTGTCTTATGAATAAATGATCCATCATTTCCTAAATACCCAAAATATGGAATTGTTTTTACCTGGTTCACAAAGTCTTTCAGAAGCATCCTGCTTGGAAGCATCTGTTTATCATAATACTCGCACAGCACACCGTCTCCCAGTGTTACAGAAGGATCTGAATGATTTGCTTCAAACCCTGTCAGGACCAATGCTGCGTCAGGCCGTATAGTATAGGTCGCCGTTTTTGTTCCTCGCCAGCCAATTACTGACTGTGCGATACTGCCGAAGGCAATCTGATAGTCCAAATCATCATTCTTCAGATTTTCATAGATTTCTAAAATTGCTTCAATCATCAGACGATTGTATAGTGCTTTGCCGGAAACAACATGTTCATTAAGCATCATAAAATCGCCGTCTACTAAAATCAGATCGCCAATTTGAAATACCGCTTTAGCCTCTTCCATCGTCATCCCTGTTTCAATGCTCAATTCTGAAAGCTTCACCGTACTCTTCGCTTCTTCCATGAACTTAGTATCAATGCATGAAACAACACCATAGAAACATTGGTGATTCCTTGTCCATATCTGCACCCTTTGATGCAGCAGACTTGCGGGGCTGATTTCTTCCAATGTCACAAATGAAAGTCTGCCATCACTCAGAATATCAGCCACCATCATTCCAACTTCATCCATATTTGTTGCAATCATCAATATCGGTGCATTCATCTTTTTGCTCTTCTTTATGCCAAAGATAGAGCCTAGGCGATCGTGTACTATTTCAATATCTTTCAATGAATCCGCTATTATATTTCTGACATCATTCTCTTCTCCACTGATTCCCATGGCATCACAGAGCATTACAGCACGCTGCTTATTCATATTGTTCACTTATATTCTCCTCTAAAAAGGCCCGGAATTCTTCTCGAACTCCGGGTCCATGTACTAATAACAGTACTTTTCTGAAAGCGCCGCAATCATTTCCGGATGATTTACACTTGCATCCATATATTCAGCCAAATGCTCGAAGGAATCTCCCAGTCCAACTCCGCCTTTTTTAGGCATTTTCAGTATTGGAAGCTTCTTCGCATACTTACTGATGACCTCAACGTTTTCCTGGGACATCATTGCACAAGTATGAATCTCTGTATTTTCCAAAATTGATTCACAGCATACAGCACACATTTCTGAATATTCAGGGAAGTTGAATCCAGGCCCACATACAACAAAGTCTGGATTCAGTCTTTTGACCATTGCTGTCATCTTTGCAACAACTTCTTCAGTGTGTTCTCGATAATAACCTACACCGCAGAATAATGTCGCTTGAACTTCAGCATTTATCTTTTTAAACGCCGGTTCCATGATCTGCGCTGTTCCAATCCCTCCGTGTGCTGCTCCTAAAGGACAGTTTGGATTGGACTTGCCGCCCTCTCCGGAAAGCCCGGAGTCAAATATCAGCACGATTTTCATATCAGTTTAACTGCAGATCATCGAAAGACAGATCATCGAGATTATCTTTCTTGTTTGCTGCATTCTTTTCATCTTCAAGATATCTGATATCCTGCATCTTCATAAATGGATAGTAGATTCCCATATCCATTGCAAGCTGAACAGCCTGCAGAATGACAGCATTGATTGATCCAGTGACTAAGAAGCCAGAAATAAAGATAGGTGTTGTCCATGACAGCTGAACACCGATTGTGATCGGAATAAAGCCGATCTGAGTAGCAACCTGGGCAAGAATCGTATTTAAGACAGGTGTGAGCAGGAACGGAATTGCCATTAATGGGTTCAAAACAATTGGGAGACCAAAGATAATAGGTTCATTGATACCGAAGATTGCGGCCGGCAATGAAAGCTTGCCCAATGTTCTCATACGCTTTGACTTGGAGAAGAATGTCATCATGATGACAAGGCCAAGTGTGGATCCGCCGCCGCCGAAGTTGCAGAAGAAATCTGAGAAACCAGCAGTGAAGATATTTGTCATTGGCAGTCCAGCTGCAGCTGCTTCGTAGTTCTCAAGTGTTAAAGCCTGATGGATTGGTGAGAAGATTGTGTTTGTAACTGCTGGTCCGTTGATACCGAAGAACCAGAAGAGCGTGCTCAGGAACTGATACAGAACTTCAAATCCAGCTGAACGTCCTACACCAAGCAAAGGTGCCTGCAGTACAGCATAGATGAATGCTGGTGCATTTCCAAAGGAAGTATGTGTGAAGATGATGTTGACGACAAAGAATACAAACATTGCAAATGCTGCTGGAAGCAGAGCTGCAAACGAATCCATAACTGCTGGAGGAACACCATCAGGAAGCTTAATGACCCAGTGCTTCTTAACTGCCCACTTGAACAGCAGAACAGTACAGATTGCAGTGATCATAGCAAGGAAGATTCCCTTTGTGCCAAGATTTGAGAATGCAAATCCGGAGAAGGATTTACCTGCTTCGTTTGTATAGGCTGGGAATTTCTTAGGTGCTAAGATCAAGAAGTTGACCAGCGAAAGGATTGCACACTCGATTTTATCAACATTATTTTCACGTGCATATGCATATGCGATACCAATACATCCCAAAATTGCATAGCAGTCAAATGTTGCGGATGTTACTGCATCTAAATTTGCTTCCCATCCCTCACCTGCAAAGCTGGCAATGAATTGTGACCAGCCTTCAATTGGGAAGTTTGAAATCAGTAAGAAGATTGATCCGATGATGATCATCGGAACTGCAAACATGAAACCGTCTCTGATGGATACCAACACCTTATTCTTCGATAAGGCATTGGCGATTGGCATCAGCCAACCTTCCAATTTCTTCATCATAATAATTTAATTCCCCTCTTTTTCTAATTTTTTTAAATTGACTAATACCTGCTTCAATACACGTTCACCATTCATACTGCCATAATCTTCCTGATTGATTACATCAATCAGTTTGCCTGTACTGCCGTACTTATCTGTAACCTTTTCATAGAGATACTTGACCTGCGGCCCAAGCAAAATTACATCAGGATTCAGTTCAGCAACGATCTTATCAAGCTGCCCATCCGGGAAAGCCTTCACCTCAACAGGCACCTTGTGATCATCTGCTACTTTCTGCATTTTGCTGGCCATTAATGATGTAGACATGCCGGCATTGCAGAATAAATAAACTTTACGTATCACGATTATCCTCCTTTCGTTTTATCTCTAGCTTTATCCTAGTTGATAAATCACTGCTTGATTGACAAGTACATTTCCGCTTCCTAGGAAATCAGAGCGCTGTACCGGTACCATCATAAATATCAATGACTTTCGTGTGAAACAAACGGTCATGAAGCATTCTGCTCTGCTTTTTATCCATTAGTGAACTGATCAAAGAGTAAACAGATATCACAACAATCGGTCCACTCAGGATCCAATCCATCATCGCAGGATTGCTGTATAAGAATTTCAGCACCAATACATTTTTCAGTACTGATGTAAAGTAGTAAAAAGTACCTTCAAGCAGCAGGCATCCGATTAAAAAACGTTTTATCATTGTTATTACTTCAATATCGTTATCTGCATCATCAACTACTTTCAGCTGCAGAACATGTTGCATCAGCGTCTGGCCTTTCCAGACTCTGCATGGAACATATACAAAATAGAACAATGAGAAAAGTAGAATTGTCAGCAGAATAATAAAACACTGTACCACTGAAACACCTGACAGATCATTCAGAATGACGACCTCTCCATGATTCATGAATCCATACACAATTGCTGTCAGAAGCACACACATACGGTTGACGATTAGATAGTCAATGCCAAATGCTAAAAGCCGCCTGATAAAATATCCAACACGGCTTTTATTGGTTCCACCTGCAAACGTTTTTCTGACTTTTATTTTTGTCATAATTTCATACCTTTCCCACTGCCCGATCCTCTGCCCAGGCAAATACTTCTTCCAACATGATCAATACAGTTTCGGTACTCATGATCTGATCTTCTGCATGCACCAGAAGGAGGTCCATTTCAACTTTATCTCCTGCGGCTTCTTTTTGAATCAATGCGGCATGCTCAAGATGAGCTTTATTAAATTCTTCTTTTCCCTCTTCGATTCGTTTTTCTGCATTCTCCAGATTTCCTTTTCGAATATCCCGCATTGCTTCTATAAATAGACTTCTAGCTGCGCCTGCAGCAGATATAATATGAAAACTGATCAGTTCATTGCCTTCCATCGTATTTCCTCTTCTTTCTTAAATTACTTGTAATTGACTGTTCTGACGAGTTCTGCAACTTTTAAAGGCGAAACGACATCATAGTCAAAATCATCATGATATGCATAGCTGACATCATCAGTTTTTGTTGTCGGATCATCATGCCATACCTTTGCACTGGAATGAACTTGTGAAATCTGCGTCTCTGCCAGCAGAGCAATGACATTATCTTTATTGATTCCACTTCCTGCCAGAATCTGAATTTGATTCCCATATTCATTCTGAAGATACTTAATCCTGTCCATGCCTTCGAGTGCTGTGTTCTTTCCGCCGGAAGTCAGTACTCTGTCGCAGCCAAACTCAATCAATGATTGCATTACCTGATCAACATTCGCAACACAGTCTACTGCGCGATGAAATACTGCTTCCCGCCTGCTTGGATATGAATGAATCAGATCAATCATTTTCTTTGTTGATTCATAATCAATGGATCTGTCTGGATTTAAAAAGCCAAATGCAATGCCTTGGCAGCCCATATCCAGCATGATTTTTGCATCAGTGAACATGATTTCTTTTTCATCAGGACTGTAGCAGAACCCAGCACCTCTAGGGCGCACCATACATATGACTGGGATTCTGCACTTCGCCAGTACTTTTTCAACTGTTCCTGCAGAAGGCGTCAGTCCGCCCAAGAATAAAGCACTGTTTAATTCAACGCGGTCTGCACCATTCTGATCTGCCCTGATGCAGTCTTCATAGCTGCCGCAGCATATCTCTACTTTTGTCATTTCTGATCCACCTGTGCACTGTGTGTCGACATATATTCTGCCAGCCATTCTTCGCTTGCCTTTTCATAGGACGTATGTCCATTTTCTGCATGCGTCACATATACCACTGGTTCTTCGCCTTCTCTTGCTGCAACAAATGAAAATCCATCAATATTTGTTGCCGCGCCAAAATTGCCTGCTTTATCAACCGCAACGACTGATAAATCGCCTGCTTTCCCACGGCACTGGATCAGCTTCTGGTTCAGTTCAGATACAGCATGGTCGCATGCCTCCTGAACACTTTCACCATTTTTCATTCTTCGAACGATTTCATAAGAAATACATCCTTTCATCAGATCTTCGCCAAGCCCTGTAGCACTGGCTGCACCAACAGTGCTGTCAGCATAGAATCCGCTTCCAACAATCGGTGAATCTCCGATTCTTCCCGGACGCTTCAGGAATAATCCGCTTGTTGAAGTCCCAGCTGCAATACTGCCCTGCTGATCAACAGCAACAATACCAACCGTATCATGACCTTTATATGGATTCTGAGTTGTATGAGATTCTTCCACCTTTTCATGGTAAAGTCTCTTCGCTCTTTCCGTCAGCATGTTTTTCCGTTCAAAACCTTCATGACTGGCAAACCTTTCAGCTCCTTGTGCAGCCAGAATACAGTTTGTATCTTCATGAGAAAGCCGGTGAGCAATCGAAATCGGATTTGCAAAATCATGAATGCCAGCAACTGCACCGATATCCATCGTGTCTCCATCCATAAATCCTGCATCCAGTTCGACATCCATCTCTTCATTCGGAAGTCCGCCGTAGCCAACCGATTTGTACCATTGATTGTCTTCTACTGCCTTCGCCGCTAATTCCACTGCATCTGATGCATGACCGGATTGGTCCAAGTTCTTTCCGGCTTCGGTGATTCCTTCCAGCGCCATGCGCCAAGTTGCTGCTATCGTCCACATAATTCCTCCTTATTCAATCGGTTCTCGATAGAACCCTCCGTAGAAATTCTCTGTTTTATAAATATTGATAATTGCATGTGGATCTACACTCAGCATCAACTCCGCAATATCTTTAACTTCATAAGACGAAGCTACCGTACTCAGCACATAGTATGGAGTATGCGAATATCCTCCAAGGCCTTGAAGTACAGTAATACCATGTCTGTATCTGCTCGTGTATGTCTTTACAAGCTGGTCTGGATCCTTTGTTGTAATCTGCAGGGTCGACCGCTCATAGCGGTGATAGAGTGATTCAATCATCTTTGTTGAAACAAACTGGCAGAGAACTGAATATCCAACTGATTCCCATCCAAATTTCAATCCAAAGATGCAGAGAAGACAGCAATTATAAATAAATACATAATTCCAGATCCCTTTTCCTGTTTTGTTGGAAACATACAAAGCAACAAAATCAGTTCCTCCTGTACTTGCATTTCCTTTTAAAGCGAGCACAATTCCCAATCCATAGACCACACCTCCGACCATCGCATTGAGCATCAGATCACTGAATATCGGTGTCAGATGAATGCAGTTCAGAAAGATTGAAAGCAGTATGACCTGAAGGGATGAAAAGACTGTAAACTTCAATGAAATCGACTTTACGCAGAGGAGTGCTGCTGGAATATTCAACAAAATATTGATCAAGCCCAAATTTAGATGAATTCCATACTCTTCTGCAAACATCTGTATAAGAATCGACAGACCTGTAAATCCACTGGACAGAAAGCCTGACGGACGGATGAACATCTCCAGTCCTGCTGTAATAAATAATGCTGATAAAGTTACCATAACGGCTGTATATAAGTATTTGATGCAAGTTCTGTTCTTTATTCTCTTGGTAAAATTTCGCATTCAGCCACTGCCTCTGCTAATATATTACCGATGCTTTATGCCTCATGACTGCAATATATTTCCTAGTACTAGGAAATACCTATCATTGATAGACCTATTTTCTTCTCTATAATAGAAAACGGAGATAACTAATCACATGACTAATCGAAAGGAACAATTATTGAGCCTGCTGAAAAAGCAAGGCGGGTGGATTACTGCCCGTGAACTTTCACAGATTCTCAATGTATCTGACCGTACAATACGTTCAGATATCAATGCGATCAACAGTGCTAATACAAATCATTTGATTGAGTCAAATATTCGACAAGGATATCGTATAGCTCCCGAAATGCTGGCTCTGCCACAGACAAGCAAGAACAATCCAGATGTCGTGCCGCAGACACCAAACGAAAGAAAGAATTATATTATTAAACAGCTTTTAGTATGCAGAGATCGCATCCGTGTATCAAATTTAATGGATGAACTGTATATTTCAGAATATACATTGGAAAATGACTTAAAAAATGTACGCAAGAGCATTGCCTCATACCCAGATATTGGCATTGAACGATGTGGAAATCTCCTGTGTCTGCAGGGTCCGGAGGAATCCATTCGCGAATTATATAAAGCGATGATGCTTGATGAGACCCATCGTAATTTTCTTAACATTAATGAAATTGCTGCGATGTATACAACATTTGATCTGCTGAAATGCAAATACACGCTTGAAACAATTCTTGAGAATCATGGATATCAAGTGGATGATTCTTCTTTTCCATCATTGATTCTTCATGTCGGCATCTCTATTGACCGGATCATCAATGGCAAATATGTACAGTCTTCCCATTCAAGTGAAGCAGTTCGAAACTCTGAAGAATATCAGATTGCTCAAGAGTTCTTCCAGCGCATCAGCACTCTGTATCAGACACAGGTTGCAGACAGTGAATCAGCACAGCTTGCTCTTCTCTTGATGGGCAAAAAAGGTTCTGATTTTAACGATTCTCAATTGGCCGGTTTCAGCGATACCAATTCAAAAGAACTAATCTGTGGATTGCTGAACCATATTAATCAACAGTACGGTATTGATTTTACAGGTGATGAAATATTAATTGTAGGACTGGCACTTCACTTACAATCTCTTGTTGAACGTTCTCATAAAAATATTACTGCTGCAAATCTTTATCTCCAGGAAATCAAACGTAAATTTCCTTTAATATTTGAACTGGGCGTGACCAGCGCAAATTATCTTTCCGAACAGCTGAATATTCCAATTGTTGAAGATGAAATTGGCTTTATTGCGCTTCATCTTGGCATGGCATATAAACGTTTGGAAGACACAAAATTACTGAGAGCTATCTTGATCATGCCGAAGACACAGGCAATTTCAAATTCTCTGCTTCAACGAATTAATCTGAATTTTTCTGAATATATGACAGTAGTAGAAACTTTTGACTACTTTGAAGAAAGCAAGGTTCTCCATTTCCATCCAGATCTGATCATCTGCTGCGTACCTCTGCAGCATAGTCTGCCGATTCCTACTGTCCAGATATCAATATTTCTGTCCCGTGAAGATGAAGCGCTGATTTTTGCAATGCTCAATAGTATCGAACAAAAACATTTAAAAGAAGAATACTCAGAATATCTGCGGGAAATGATCCGCCCGCAGCATTTTTACCGGGACATGATTTTTGATTCACGAGAAGAAATTCTTCGCTTCTTGTCTGATGATCTTTATCATTCTCTGGCTGTATCAAAGCACTTCTATTCTTCTTTAATGAAGCGAGAAGAAATGTCGCCGACATCTTTCAGCTGCGGATTCGCAATACCGCATCCTGTTGATCACACCGTCATGCAGTCAAATATTGCCGTCATGATCCTGCGGAAACCAGTCAGCTGGGGTTCATTTGATGTTCGCATCATCTTCCTGCTCGCTGTAGAGAAAATGGAAAGCAGAGCTGTAAAGCCATTCTTTGACTGGATGACAAATCTTTCTAATAATCCCGATCAGCTCTCTGCCTTAATTGAAAGCAGGACATATCAGGAATTCATCGGAAAAATGTTCTGAACTATCCTATAACTTTCAGGATATGTAATATAAAAGCATTTTTGGAGGGAACAATTAAATGCGTATTGAACAAGATTCACTTGGCACTATGGAGCTTCAGGATGATGACCTATTTGGTATCAATACCCTGCGTGCCGCAGACAACTTCAAGCTGCCTGGAAAACAAACAGATCTTCAGATGATCCACTCTCTGGCAATCGTCAAAAAGGCTGCTGCTCTAGCCTACAAAGAGCTGGGTGTCCGAGAAGACGGCATCTATGATGCAATTGCCGATGCATGTGATGATGTTATTGAAGGCAAGTATGATGATGCATTCTTTTTAAGCGCATTCCAAGGCGGTGCTGGCACATCGACGAATATGAATGTAAACGAGGTCGTTGCAAATGCAGCGCTGATAAAATTGGGGCATAAACCTGGAGAATATCAGATTATTCATCCTCTTGATGATGTCAATCGCGGGCAGTCAACAAATGATGACTGTCCAACCGCACTGCGCATTTCAGCTATCATTCGTCTGCGTCATTTAAGTGAAGCATGTAATCTATTAGAAGAGAAACTGAGACTGCGTGCTGCCGAATTTGCAGAGATTAGAAAACTAGGCCGCACCGAATTGATGGATGCCGTACCTATCACTCTTGGTAATGAATTCAATGCCTATGCAGACGCTGTGCATCGTGACCACGGCCGAATGAAAGTCAGTGAAGAGCGGCTGAGCAAAATCAATCTCGGCGGAACAGCTGTAGGTTTAGGTAACAACTCTACAAAAGAATATCGAGATCTTGTTGTTAAAAAGTTAAATGATTTGACTCAGCTTCAGTTAGAAGAACCAAATGATTTAATGGATCCAACGCAGAATAACGATGTGTTCGTAGAAGTATCTGGATTATTGAAGGCTTTAGCTGTTAATCTTCTAAAAATTGCTGGCGATATCCGTCTCATGAGCAGCGGTCCTCATGGAGGCTTTGGCGAAATTCATTTGCAGGCTCTACAACAAGGATCATCTATTATGCCTGGTAAAATCAATCCGGTCATTCCAGAGATGATTACGGAAGTAGCTATGCGTGTCATTGCTAATGATTCTGCAATTACATTAGCTGCATCACATGGGGAGTTCGAATTAAATGCGTTCTTTCCACTGATTGCTGACAGTCTTCTAGAAAGTTTGGACCTGCTCAATTCAGGAATTCAATTATTTGATGCAAAATGCATCAGCACATTAAAAGCGGATCCAGAGGCATGCAAGAGACACTTATTTGCTTCCAGTGCCTTTGGCACCGCTTATATCGGAAAGCTTGGATATGATAAAGTAAGTCACATAATCAAGGAGAACTCTCCTGAAACAGCAAAAGAAATATTGGACCAGTTAATTCAGCATATCAGTGAAAGCTCTATCTTGAACACATCTACAAAATAAATACCATAAAGCTCATTTCAAAAAGGAATGAGCTTTGCTTTATTTACATATAAACAATCCCGCATCCTTGGTAATAGAAAACCCATGTTCTACTTTTTTACCTACAAACTCTTTAAATTCTTTGTAATGATCCAGTAATATGTGATTCTGATTGCCATGGCAGGAAAGAATATAGCTGATCAACGGCTCCGCTGTATCAATCAGGATTGCATCATCATAATGGACACTGGAAACCTCTGGAAATTCTTTTTTCAATAACTCTGCTCCATTTTCTAAGCCAAACTTTTCATATAAATGATCTGCAGACAAGACAATATCCGAGTTAAATTCTTGAACCAGCTGGGTAATCTCCTGCATATGTTTTCTGCCATAGGTACTGCAGACGAATCTCCCATTCTTTTTCAGTACCCTTCTGCATTCTTTCGTTACACCATCCAGGTCTTCAAAATAAAATAAAACGTGATTGGCAATGACCAGATCAAACTCGTTATTATCATAAGGGATCTTCTCTGCATCAAAGACTCTGTATGAGAATCTGGAATCATGATTCAGAGAGCGATAGACGTCACGGATCATTCCTTCTGATACATCCGATAATGTAACATGTATATCTTTAGGCAGTTTACCCAGATTCTCTGTCCACAGTTCTCCGTTTCCACATCCGATTTCAAGAATCTTCATGCCTTTTTTAATTTCACACTGCTTATACAGCCAATGGAACCATCCTTCTGGATTGATTGAATAATCTGTATGCAGTCTGATACGTGCACTGATATTTGCAGCATTGACATACTGTGTCTTCAAGCTGTTCTCCATGGTAGTCATCTGAATCAATGCCAGCATGTTATTCCAGTCAATATCACTGTTCTCTTTTAAAGCATCCACAGTATGATCAATGGCATTCTCAACGTTCTTCATTTCTTCAATCCGCTCATTGATCAGCTTCTTCTGCAGACTCAAAGATTCCATCAAAAAATGAGAATCATATGCAGCCAAAGTCATTTCCTTAATATCATCCAAAGATAATCCAAGATACTTTAAAAGAAGGATCTGCTGCAGTTTCGCAAGATCATCATTGGTGTAAAAGCGTGCACCATTCTCATTCCGATAAGAAGGCTTTAAGATATTCTGCTTATCATAGAAACGAATTGTACGCACTGTTACATTCGCCTTCTTTGCAAATGCGCCACAGGAATAATATCCATCCTTTTTCATGTCTTTACCTTTCAAAAACAGAATGTCCTATTCACAGAATAGAACATTCTCATCTCATGCTGGTTATTTTTTTACTTTATAGATCAATGATCCGTCTTCATTATAAATATTTTCTAATATATCCTGGTACGAAGAAGAAATGACAGAACTGCTCAGGATATAGTCAATTCCAAGGGAAAGGAAATCTTTCTTTGACAGTTCCACCGTAATTACATCTGCCTGTTCAAGCGTAATCTTAGATTCTGCTCGATTGCTCAGGACCATGTTGAGATGTGCGTATCTGTTCCATACTTCTTCATACTTATCTTCAGGATCAAGTATTTTCCATAGCTCTTTGTTTGGAACATAGTTCGTTGAATTTAATGTAGGAGCACCGCATGCAATTAGATAACATGGATTTACAATATTATCTACTCCAAGCCACAATGTATGTTCATTGGTATTGTTCAAAATACTTCTCACTTCTGAATACAGAGGCTTTTTCGTAATAGCAGAGAAGCCAACTGTGATTGGATTGATCAAAGCAGCATCGGCCAGTAAAATCACTGAAGTTGCAATAATAGCACCTTTACGCAGTATCTCTTTCCCATTGTTGATAAACAGATAAATACCTATCGCAGTAATTATTTCAATGATTGTAATGCCCATCATTGCTTTCATGCTGTACGTGCCATAGCATGCTAAGACAGCTACTGCAGTGCAAACAGCAGCAATTAATGCAGACCAAACTTTATTCACTCTTCCGTATGAATCCATCTCACCCATCGAAACAATAAACAAGATTGCTGAAAGAGCACCTAAAGCATCAACAGTTCTGATAGGTGTTGAATTTGTCAGTAAAAACAGTTTTGCAATCATTGGTGGCATACCAACTGTGCAATAAATCGTAAATAAAGTCATCGGCGCAAGCAGACACCAGATCAAAGTATTTTTCCAATTTTCTTTCTTAAGAACATATACTGCAGTAATTAGTCCTAAAGGAAAGGTGCCAAAGAATGTACCAGTTTCTGGTGCGCTGCCTATTTCTATGATTGGCATCACAGCACTTGGCGCATATCCTAGGAGCTTATCAAGAACAAATCCTCCATAGCTGATTCTTCTTCCAGGATATACAGTTGCTGTGACAGCATGCATATATTCCGCGTCAACTTGAATAAAGCGGAAAATAATACTAATCATGAATAATACATCTACAGCAATCATTAACCAATCCAGGACTTTATATTTTTTCCATTCATGATTTTCAATTAAGATCCAGACCATCAATGCCAGAATAACCCAGCCAAAAGGCACCTGCCAGGCTGGATATAAATTCGTACAGAAATTAGCGCCTGCAAAAGCAAGCAGAGTTCCAAAAAGCAGCCGTCGTTTCCAGTTTTCCGCAATCACCATGTAGTAAAAGAACACAACGATAGCCATTGCACCAAGCATCTGTATGCAAAGTGACCACCAGAGATTAAATGATGAAAACCATACTAAAACTGTTCCAAAGAATGAATACAATCTTTTCCCTTTTGTTAAAATATTAAAAAATTCAAATGTAAACAACGCGCCAAATATCATTTGAAAATTCCATGCAAAAGAATTTCCATATTCTGCACCAAATAAGTAATATCCCCATGTACTTGGTGATCGAAGAGCTGAATAATCAAGATATAGTCCGCTGGTTGCTGATATCCCTGAAGTTAATGTTCCTCTAACAATATCGTTTGTTGCACCATAGTGGTTAAATGATCCAGCAATTATTCTTGAAATACTGACAAGCCATTCATCACTCCGAATTGCTTTCGCAGTTCCAAAAATCGGTTCGCTGTACTGGCTTAGACTATTTGGTTGAATGTATAAATTGTACATTGATACAGATGAGTAAGTGAAACAGTTGGCAACAGCAAATACAAATAACCCGATTGCAATCAGAACACGATACTTATAGATCCTGTTGTACATCTCCTTGATATTTAGAAAGCAATGCATAGCCAAAAAGATATACACTATCAACACCAATTCGAAACGATGCCAAAATATTCCAGGTTCTGCAAAAATAGAACGACCTATATATGCTGTAAGTGCAAGTATCACAACTGTCAAAGCAGCAAACCATTTCCAATGTTTCTTTTCCGATAAAATCATAGAACTCCCCTTAATTTTCTTAGTTGCTTCCGTTTCCAACAATCAACATGTAATCGTAATTTTTATCAAACTGGTCATTATAGTATGGATCATGTTCAATCCATTTTGCATAATGGCTCTGTGCATAATCGACTTCACTGACATAGCGGTCTACTGCACTTTGTTCCTTATCAATGCCGCGTGACTTCGACTCATAATGTATAAGCTTCACATCTGGCAGGAAAACATTGAAGTATCCTTTTCCCAGCAGCTTGATTTCTAAATCTACATCATTGAACTGCACTGTCAGTTCTTCATTCATCCCATGCACTTCAGTGTATTTCTTTTTCGATATCATCAGACAGGCAGCAGTACATCCTGCAACATCATTTGGAACAGTCAAAGTATACATGTAATCTTTCGTGTCTGCAGGCTTCCGGTAATACCGATGTGCGAAACCACCGCCCTTTCCGGTAATGACACCTGCATGCTGAATAGAGCCATCAGGATAATACATCAATGCCCCTACACTTCCCACATGATCCAGCTGTGCATAGGATACCATCTTCTCCAGCCAATCAGGCGTAATGACCGATGTATCATTATTCAGCAGCAGAACATACTCCCCTTTTGCATGATCAAAGACTGCCTTGTTGTTGATCAGTGAGAAGTTAAATGGACCTGCGCAGTCAAACACATGAATGTTACTGTGCTCTTTCTGTATTTCAGTAAAGTAGTTTTTCGTCTCAGGAAGTGTACTTCCATTATCCGCAATTACAATCTCATAGTTTAGGTACGTCGATTTCTCGAAGATTGATCTAAGGCAGACATCCAATACATCTTTCCCATCCTTGGTAGGGATGATAATGGATACTAAAGGATGATCTATCAGTTCATAATTTACCTTTGTACTGATGCCATCAGGCATCTGTTCAACAGACGCTTTGACTGCATGTTCCATCATGTAGTTCTTCAGGGTAAGATACTCACTCTTTACTGGTTCAAGATCTCCATATAGGATCTTGGAGACATGTCCCCAATTTATTTTCTGATCAGAAAGTTCTAAGAGCCATCTGTACGGATTCCAGGCCTGGCCATCAAACTGTTTCAGCAGTGCTGTCTTAACTGCCCAGCAATGCCCGATATAGTTAAATCCTCTCAATGTGTCATATGAAAAATCCGGTTTCAGCCATGGATGAGACCGATTCCCATTCACATCCATTTCATCATGATCAAAATAGGCAATATCATATTTGCCGCATTCGCCAAGATACTGGTCAAATGCTTCATAAAAGCGGCAGCCATTTCCTGTAATACAGACATATTCTGTATTTACAGACGAAAGGTCTAAATGATCCATATTTATCTTTGGATAGGAAGAACCTGTCACTGAATCAAGATTCTGACCAATTAATGTCAGGCTGATTGGTGTTTTCTGAATGTCATAAGACTGGAAGGAAAGCCATTTATGATATTCTTCTGCATTATCTGGATTATAGAATCTCTGCCCATACTTTGAAATGTTGCTGCTTTCGGTATGATACTTATGCACATATCCTTTTAATATTTTCCGGGGAATAACGAAATGATACTGTACTGCCCATATATAAAGTGCCTTTTTGATCAATCCCCATGTTGAACTGCTTTTTTTATTCATAACCAACATTTTACATTAAACTTATGAATTAAAAAATAGCCTCCCAAGGCAAAAAGCTGACATTGTAAAAAGAAGGAGCTCATGTCCCTTCTTTTGTATTTGTAATAATCTCGATGATTTTTTTATTGTCCTGGTCATCTGCTTCTACCAGTCTGCATAAGGAATCAATCTTCTGATTCACTGTATCCATACTGATGTCTTCCGGTTCCGCAATGTAAATCAAATCATTTGCAGTCTTTTTAGAGTTCTTAGGATCGACCAGCAGTTCTTCATATAGTTTTTCACCTGGTCTCAATCCTGTAAACTTGATTTCAATGTCTTCTCCAGGTGTCAGTCCTGATAACTGGATCAGATTCTTCGCAAGATCTACAATCTTGACCGGCTTGCCCATATCCAGAATAAAGATTTCACCAGTATGCGCATATGCACCTGCCTGCAGAACAAGCTGCGCTGCTTCAGGAATCGTCATGAAGTAACGGATGATATTTGGATCAGTTACAGTCACCGGTCCGCCTTTTTCAATCTGTTTTTCAAATAGAGGAATCACAGACCCTGATGAGCCTAGTACATTACCAAAACGCACTGCACAGAGCGCTGTAATGCCGTTCTCTTTATAACCTTCTACCAGAAGTTCACACATTCTCTTGGTGGCACCCATGACATTTGTAGTGCGGACTGCCTTATCCGTGGAAATCATCACGAACTTGCTGACATTGTTCATAATGCAGCATTCAATGACATTCTTTGTTCCTAAGACATTGTTTTTGATGGCTTCCAACGGGGAATCTTCAACCAAAGGGACATGCTTGTGTGCAGCCGCGTGGAAGACAACATCCGGATGGTATTTTGCCATGATCTCATTGATTCTCTTCTTATCACGGACTGAACCCAGCAGGCATACAATATCTGTTTCATTCTGCAGTTTGCCAGTACGGCGGTCAATATTGATTTCCTGCTGCAGGTCATACATGTTGTTCTCATAAATATCGACCAGAACAAATCTCTTCGGACCGAAATTCATGATCTGACGGACGAGTTCTGAACCAATGGAACCACCAGCTCCTGTCACCATGACTGTCTTACCAGACAGATAATCGCCAATTTCTTCATTGTTTAACTTCAATTCACCTCTGCCGAGCAGATCGTTGATACTGACATTACGGACAGAAGTCGTGGAACCATCTGCATTTGCATGCAGTTCAAAGGCGACAATTCTCGTGCGGAGATTCAGATCTCTGCACTTTTCAATCAATTTCTTTAGATCATCTTTGGAAATATTCTTGATGGCAATATATACGGTATCAATATCAAACTGGCGGACAATCTCTTCCATCTGATCATCTGTACCCAGTACTTCAACACCATTTAATCTCTTCTTGACCTTCTGGGGATTCTTGTCCAGGAAGCCGATAATCCTTGTATCGTAGCGGTCAGAGTAAGTGATTTCTCTTAATGCATTTACGCCGGATGAACCTGCGCCTAAGATCAATGCACGATGCTGACGCTTTTTTTGTCCGCTGTCACGGCGAATGATGCGATACACCAAGCGAAGCCCTAACATCAGGATCAGCTGGATCATTGCGGCAATAATTGGTATTGATCTCGTATATTCAGGAATCCTGAATATCATCACAATAAGCCACCATACAAAGTTGCCTACTGCAACTGCTGCACTCACTCTTAACGCTTCGTCTACAGATACGAACATCCAAAGAGATCTGTTCAAACGGAACAACAGAATACTGGAGAGATTGATGATAACAACCCAGATCATGTTTGCCCAAAGAGAATGTTCTCCCATGAAGAAGGACAGTCTGCCGAAATCAGTTCTGATGAAATAAGCAAGCCAATACGAGAAAACGACAATGACTGTATCAATCACTGCCATAATAATTTCACGGTATCTGCTGATAAATTTAAACAATTTTGCCATATTTCCTACACGCAGAAGCATTATACTACAAATCACTGGTTTTCGTTTGTGAATTCACGATTATTTCAATATGAACGGTCCGTCTTCAACCTTGAAATTCCGGTTGTAATACTGGTCTCCTTGAACCAAAAGCTGCATCCATTTCTGCTGCCAGCGCCCTACTTCATCATCAAATCTAGCTGTCTTATCAAACCCATTTTCGTATCCTCTGGACTTTGATTCATAATGATGCCAGAGCGAGAATGCATTGTATGCAACCAATTTCCCTTTTTCTCTTACTTTTAAACAGTAATCAATATCATTGCATGCGACCTTGAACTGTTCATCAAATCCACCAACAGAAGTAAATACATCTTTTTTTGTCATCATGCATGCAGCAGTCACAGCAGAAAGGTCTCCATTGAGGACATCTCGGTTCATATAGCCGTAATCTTTTCCGTTTGGAATATCATTGAAGATATGCTGTGCGTATCCCGCAAAACCTATTACTACACCTGCATGCTGGATGGTATCATCCGCAAATAACAGCTTTGCGCCTACCACACCCACATCTTCTCTTGCACATAGTCCCACCATCTCGCTGATGGCATCCGGTCTGATCATTTCTGTGTCATTATTCAAAAACAGCAGATATTCGCCCTGTGCATGAGATGCTCCAAAGTTGTTTACAGCGGAAAAGTTGAATTCCTTCCCATCCCAAACAGCAACCTTAAGATTGCCATGTTCCTGCTGGAGCTGTTTATAATAGTCAAATGTTTTTTCTTCGTGACTGTTGTTCTCAACAATAATGATCTCAAAGTTCTGGAACTGACTGACTTTATACAGCGAATCAATGCATGTCTTTAGAACATCCACGTGATCCATATTAGGGATGATAATTGAGACCAATGCATCTGGAACATCATAAACAACATGATAGAGTCCGAATAATGGTTTTGGCTGCATCTGCACTTCTGCCTTGATGCCAATCCGGTCCAAATGCGCCTGTATTGCATTCTGTCCAGCCACATAGCAGTACATCTTACTTTCTGGGTCGAGTGCTGTTGAACCTTCGTGCATGCGCCAGTGGTACAAGCTCTTGGCAACATGATGAATGCTGGCTGATTTTTCAATGCACTTCAGCATGACATCATAGTCCTGTGAGCCGTCATACCGGCTGTCGAGCCCACCGACTTCACGAATGATCTCTGTCTTCACTACAAAGAAATGCGTAATGTAGTTATGGGACAGGAATAGATCTTTATCATAATCAGGCTTGAAGTTCGGCTCTTCAAAACGCTGCGTTTCATCATTTAACTTGTCTTCATCGGTATAGACAATATCATGCTGAACCTTCTGCAGCGAATCTACGATTTCATATAATGCATTCGGTTCAAGCAGATCATCATGATCAAAGAGTGCTGTATACTCACCTGTCACCAGTTCCAATGCTTTATTCGTATTGCCGGAGATCCCATAGTTTTCATCCAGCAGAGTCACTTTGATTCTTTGGTCATTCTGACTGCAGGCAAGAATATCCTTTCTTGTCTTTGAATCGGCATCACTGCCGTCCGCAATGCACAGCTCCCAATTCTCATAAGACTGTGCCGTCACAGAATCAATCATTTCATGCAGCAGATCAATTGGTGTATTGAACGTCGGTACAATAATGCTGATCTTTGGATTGTATTCAAAGTGATGTTCCTTCTGCACTAATAATTCTTCAGAAGTAATGCGGTTTCTCTTGAACCAGCCATCATAATCCACTTCATCCGTTACGCCTTGAGAAAGCCTGCGGAAGAAGCTGGCAACACCGAACTTCTGCAAATGGCGGATTCCCCGTTTAATGTTGCGCTTATTGATCTTTTTCAAAAGATGAATGATCCGGCCTGATTCCGGCTGGCTTACCTGAACATATTGATTCAGCTCAATGCTGCAGGATGTATTCTGATCATCTATCTTTAATGTGTAGGAATGTCCTTCTGCACTCTCAAATGAGACGATAAAGCCGCACAGCACTTCATCACTTGAAATAACGTTGCGATCTGTCAATCTTTGTTCCAATGTTCTTCTTAGAGAAGTCCTGACCGGCTGTTGATTTTCATCGTAGACTTCATAGCTAACTGATGACTTCTGCGTCGAGTATGCCCAGCCGATCACTGTCCCAACATGACTGTCATTGTATGCGGCGGAATCCACATGATAAATGATGGACTGCTCCACGGTATGACCTGCAATCTCATCTTTTGTACATGTATGAATGACCGTTTCTTCCCCTGTATCTGTTACCAATAACAGACTTAATGAAGACATCTCTTCCGGCAGTCCTGCATATTCCAATTCAAATTGATGTGAAACTGGTCCTTTCCCCTGTTCCATAGGAAAAATCCATGCATTGGCATGGTATCTCTTTTGATCTGCAATGATATCGATTCTCAAATTCCCCGGCAGACAGGAAAAAGAGCCATTCATGACAAGAACAGTCTGTTTATTGTATATGCAGTATTGGAAAAGACTCAGTTCACAAGTGATGTTCATAGTATTAGAACTGTTCCGCAAATCCTTTCTCCAACTTTTTGAAGATAAAATATCCTAAGCACAGAGCAATCAAAGAAATTGCCAGCAGTGTCAGTACACTGCTTAATTCCGGTGTGGTGTGATATAAGAACGCATCACGATAACCAGCCATAATGCCTGTCATCGGGTTCAATGAGACCATCTTTGAAATCAAAGAGCTGGAAGAGAATGTATCAAACTGATAGACAATCGGTGTTCCATAGAACAGCATTGTCAGTAAAAAATTCACGATATATTCCAGATCCTGTACATATGCAGCCATTGCACCAAGTGCCATGCCGATACCTAAGGCAAACATGCCTTCAATCAATGCATACAGCGGTACAAATACTAAATGCCAGGAGAATCCTGTATTCCAAAGTGCACAGAAGACAAGAATAATGATACATGAGATAAAGAAATTGATAATTCCACTAAGAGCTGAAGATAACGGCAGGATTTCACGCGGGAAGTATACTTTCTTGATGATACCTGCATTTGCCTTCACTGATGTAACGCACTCATTGACTACATTCGAGAAGTAAGTCCATGGAATAATACCGGTGACCAGGTAAATGATGTAGTTGTCTCCTGTATTTCTCAACATATACGGGAAGACAATTGCATAGACAAGGACCTGCAGCAGCGGATTGATGAAAGACCAGAGCACGCCTAAAAAGGAAGCCTTATACTTGCCTCTGATTTCCTTCTTCACGCTCGTCTTGATCAGCTCGCGGTATTTATACAGTTCCTGGAACATTAATCCTCTTTCTCCTTATCAACAACCAGTGTCAGTACCTTCTGGTTGATTGCCTTCTGATGCTCATCCCTGACCATTGCTGTAACAGTCAGATGATTGTCTTCATCAATCTGATCTTCGAAATCCTTCCAATTGACAGTAGCTTTCCAGCCTACTGTCTCAGCTTCAATGAAGCCGCTGTATTCCTCACAGTATACTTCAAATACATCCTGCCGCTTCACCGGTTCAATCTGGGTTACTTCTTTGTCTCCAACAAAGACCTTGAAGTCTCCATCCTCACAGTCAGATAATTTCCAGCCTACAATTGAATCATTCTCTGTATTCAGAGAAATATGATTGTAGTTATGCGGCATGTCAATAAATACGACGCCCTTATATTCATTCTTGCCGCTCTGTACAGCAGCTTTCTTCTGTTCCTTGGTATCAATTGCTATCTGCTTCAGATATTCATCTATAACGTACGTTGGATCTCCATCCAGGCGGAATTCTCCTTTGTAGATCCAGATTGCTCTAGTGCACAGATCCTTTACAACTTCTAGACTATGTGAAACGAAGACAATCGTTTTGTCGCTCTTTTTCAATTCTCTGAGCTTTTCATAGCATTTATCCTGAAAATGCTGATCGCCTACTGCCAGGATCTCATCAATCAAGAGGATCTCTGCATCCACATTGATGGCAATTGAGAAGGCAAGACGCATATACATACCTGAAGAATAAGTGCGGATTGGTTCATCGATAGCTGAACCCAATTCAGAAAAGTTGATAATGTCATCCATTCTTTTCTCAATTTCTTCTTTTGTTAAGCCAAAGATTGCCGCATTAAAGTAAATATTCTCTCGTCCGGTAAAATCCGGATGGAAGCCAGCTCCTAATTCCAATAAAGAGGTCAATTTCCCCTTTGTTTCAATCGTTCCCTTATTTGGGTAGATGATCTTTGTCATCAGCTTCAGCAGTGTTGATTTACCGGAACCATTTGTTCCAATCAAGCCTACTGTTTCACCTTTGGCAATATCCAGGTTAATGTTCTTCAGGACTTCATGTCTTTCGACCTTCCCCCGATGATGAGATACTAAAAGGTCCTTTAAGGTCTTCGCATGGTCATACTGCACCTTAAAGCTCTTTGACATATCTCTGATTTCAATCACATTTCCTGGATTCATTTACTTTCCCCAAATCTATATGAATAAACATTGAAATTATATACTATTGTTGGCAGAACGCCAAACAGCTGTTTATTATACCTCAATTATTATTGAAAGTTCTTTTATGTGCACTTTTCTCAATGAAAGTGCCTGTTTATGATATCTAGACAAGGATGTGCTGCCTATGTGGAGAGAAAGGAGCCTATTTATGACAGGCAGAACATATAAACAATTATCAAGAGAAGAAAGGCTTTCTATTGAATCCGATCTGAATGATCCAGACATCAAGCTAAAGACGATCGCTGCTCATCTGAACAGGGATCCGAAGTCGATCCGTTATGAAGTGACACATCGTGCAGTTGTGAGAGTCCGTTCCAACCAGCATAACAAGTGCGGTCTTCAGGACATCTGTACCAAAGTCAGGCTGTGCCCAGATTGCATCACTGGCAAGTGCTGTGAGTGCAGGCATGACAACTGCAATCAGATCTGTCCTGACTTCAATGACCATCCTGTGTGCAGCCGCTCTTCACGATGGCCCTATGTATGCAATGGCTGTGCAAAGCTGTCGGACTGCCATCTGCCGAAGCTGTTCTATTTCGCTGACAAGGCTGATATCGATCACTGCCATTGCGTCTCTGACTGGAAGGAAGGATGCCAGAAATCCGAGAAGGACATGGCTGCCATCATCCGTGCATTCCAGAAAGGCATACAGAACGGGCTGTCCGTCGATGTCATCATCAAGGAGTATGGGCTCAACATCTCGACAGCGACTGCATATCGCTACATCGATGCCCATCTCATCCCTGCCGTCAAGAACATCGACCTCAAGCGCAAGACCCGTTATTCGCCACGTTCTTCCAGCAAGCCAAAGATCATTCCGAAGAACCCTGATTTCCTCAACGGGAGGAGACTGACGGACTTCAATGACAGGATGGAAAGAGACCCATCTGTGAATGTATGGCAGATGGACACCGTCATCGGGAAGAAAGGATCAGAGGAGAAATGCCTGCTCACACTGCTATATACCAGGACGAACCTGCAGCTGTATTTCCTTCTTGATTCCAAGACCTCAGAGAATGTCGTCAAGGTATTCGACAAGATCAAGGATTTCCTTGGACCAGACCTGTTCAAAGAGACTTTCACTGTGATCAAGACCGACAATGGCACTGAGTTCAGTGAGCCTCTTCTCATTGAGACAGATCCGCAGACTGGCGAGCAATTGATCAATATTTATTTCTGTGAGCCAAGGAGATCGGACCAGAAAGGAAAGTGCGAGAAGAACCATGAGCAGCTGAGAGAGATCATCCCTCCCGGTCTGAGCATGTACACACTTTCCACTCATGACATCAATTACGCATCCAATATGATCAACAACTATCCACGCAGGCTGTTCCATTACAAATCACCGTTGGAACTGTCCGTGCTTTTCCTAAATGAAAAGGTGCTGCAGCTCAACAGACTTACATCGCTTCGCCTCGATCAAGTCAAGCTCACACCTATTCTCCACTAAGCAGATCTGGCGGCACATCCTCAATCATCCTGCAAGGACTTTCCATGAGAATTCGAAGAAATTCTTAGAAAAGCTGAGTTTTTGCGTGCTCATCCATATCTGTCTATACCTATGGTCTATCACACTTCACATATTTTGAGAATACCCGACCAGATGAAAAGTCCCTTATTTCACAGGAACTTTCCGTGATAAGGGACTTTCATTGAGAATTGAGCAAAACATCCAGAGAAAATGTATTGTATGATAGTAAAGAGGACGATATGGAAGAATACTCGATCATGACTCTGAATCTGTTGACTGACCACTTATTTCTGAATGGAAATCAGCGTTTTTCAAAGCGGGCGGAAGCAGTCAGCGAGATGATCCAGGAACTGCATCCAGATTTGATCGGTGTTCAGGAACTGACCAGGACAATGTTCCCTTATATGCAGCAGGTGTTCAAGGACTACGGCATCTTTGGGGATTCCCGGCATTCTCTGCTCAATGATGAATACTGTTCAATCCTGTATCGGAAAGACAAGTTTGAACTGATCGGCGGCGATACGAAATGGCTCTCACACACTCCAGATCAGGAAGGTTCAAAGCTGGTGAAGTCAGTCTATCCGCGCATTGTGACATTCGCCTATTTCAAAAATCTTGAAACAGAAGAGATTTTTACTTTTGCCAACACACATCTGGATTTCGGCCTGCCATCCATCCGCAATGAACAGGCAGAGATTCTTGCCAGGATCTTAGTGGAACGCGAAAAAGGAAGCTGTATGTTCGTGACCGGCGACTTCAACACAACACATGATTCAGATGCCCTGCACCTGTTCCAGAAAGCACATCTGGTGGATACTGTGAAGGATGAACTGGGTTCTACTCTCCGCGGCAAGATTGGTTCTAAAACAAAGAAGGATCATCCGATTGACCATATCTATGTATCCAAAGGAATCTCCGTATTGAATGTACGCAAGATCCATAAAAAGTATCAAGGCATCTATCCTTCTGATCATTATCCATTGATTGCCTATATTGTCATATAAAAAGACTTCAGTTTTGATCTGAAGTCTCTTTTTGTTATGCAGCTAAATGCTGATTGACGTAAGCAATGATGTTGGAAGCGTTGGCGTAAGTCTCTGCCTTCTCGCCATCTACAGCAACCAGTGTAGGCGCCTGCATGATGTCATACTTTCTTGCCAGATCCGGATGTTCCTCGGCATCGACAATTGTATAGGAGAAATTCTTTTCACCAAGCATCTGCTTGATCATTTTGCAGTTCGGGCATGTCTTTGTTGTGAACAGCAGGAATTCCTTAGGTTCAGAAACACTGACTGGCTTCTGTTCCTGTTCACGGAATGAAGATACTGTATGAGCCGCGCTGACATCTACTTTGTACGTTCTTCTATCCTTGAACTCCTGTGATTTGCCGGCATTCCAGTTCTTGACTGGACGGTAGTAGCCGGTAATACGGGAATAGACTTCTGTCTCAGCACCGCATTTCGGACACTTCCAGACTTCACCAGGGATATAGCCGTCATTTGCACAGACACTATAAGTTGGTGAGAGTGTGTAGTAAGGCAGCTTGTAGTTCTGGGCAATCTTGCGGACCAGTGTCGCAGCTGCTTTCCAGTCTGACAGACGTTCGCCTAAGAAGGCATGGAAGACAGTGCCTGATGTATACAGCGTCTGCAGCGGATCCTGTACATCCAGAGCTGTGAAGATATCATCGGTATAGCCGACTGGTAAGTGTGAGCTGTTGGTATAGTACGGTGTACCGTTCATGTTGGCTGTAATGATGTCTGGATACTTCTCAACGTCATGTTTTGCCAGACGGTATGTTGTAGATTCTGCCGGTGTTGCTTCAAGGTTGTACAGATCACCGTACTGTTCCTGATAGTCAGACAGACGGTTTCTCATATGGTTGAGCACTTCTGCCGCGAACTTCTGTGTTTCTTCATGCGTCAGATCCATGTGGAGCCAGTTTGCATTCAGTCCTACTTCATTCATGCCAATCAGACCGATGGTGCTGAAATGGTTGCTGAAGGAACCTAAGTATCTCTTTGTATATGGATAGAGACCGCCTTCCAGAAGCTTTGTGATGACTGTTCTCTTTGTCTTCAAGGAACGGGCACTGATATCCATGATGTGATCCAGTTTCTTATAGAAGTCTTCCTTGTCCTTGGCAAGATATGCAATTCTAGGAAGATTGATCGTAACGACACCGACAGAACCTGTTGATTCGCCAGAACCAAAGAAGCCGCCGCTCTTCTTTCTTAATTCACGCAGATCAAGACGCAGTCTGCAGCACATGGAACGGACATCACTTGGCTTCATGTCAGAGTTGACATAGTTGGAGAAGTAAGGTGTTCCATATTTCGCTGTCATTTCAAACAGCAGACGGTTGTTCTCTGTATCTGACCAGTCGAAGTCAGGTGTAATGGAATAAGTTGGAATTGGATACTGGAAGCCTCTGCCGTTGTAGTCACCTTCGACCATTGTTTCGATGAAGGCTTTGTTGACCATATCCATTTCCTTCTTGCAGTCTTTATACTTGAAGTCCATTTCCTTGCCGCCGACAAGTGCAGGAAGCTCTGCCAAGTCATCCGGTACTGTCCAGTCCAGAGTGATATTGGTGAACGGTGCCTGTGTGCCCCATCTGGAAGGTGTGTTGACGCCGTAGATGAAGGACTGTACACACTGCTTGACTTCTTTATAGGACAGATCATCCTTCTTTACGAATGGTGCTAAGTATGTATCGAAGGAAGAGAATGCCTGGGCACCCGCCCATTCATTCTGCATGATGCCTAAGAAGTTGACCATCTGGTTGCATAATGTGCTCAGATGATTTGCCGGACCGCTGGTGATCTTGCCTGGAACTCCGCCAAGGCCTTCCTGGATCAGCTGCTTTAAGGACCAGCCTGCGCAGTATCCTGTCAGCATCGACAGATCATGGATATGAATGTCGCCGCTGCGGTGTGCATCTGCAATCTCCTGATCATAGACTTCACTCAGCCAGTAGTTGGCAGTGATGGCACCTGAGTTGGAAAGAATCAGACCGCCGACAGAATATGTCACCGTGCTGTTCTCCTTGACTCGCCAGTCCAATGCCTTCAGATAGCTGTCGACCAGTTTCTTATAGTCGAGCGATGTGCTCATGACATTGCGGATGTTCTGTCTCTGTTTTCGATATAAGATGTATGCTTTTGCAACATCTGCATATCCTGCTTCTGACAATACCTTTTCAGCAGAGTCCTGAATATCTTCAACATCAATGACGTCATCCTTGATCTTCTTTTCAAAATCACTGGTGACACGAAGCGCAACTAAACTGATGACACTGTCATCATAATTGCGTCCGCATGCATCAAATGCCTTTCTGACTGCATCTGAAATTTTCTGGATGTTGAAATCTGCAATTTTACCGTCTCTCTTTTTTACCTTGTACATCCTAGTTCTCCTTCAGTCCCCTGCATTCTGTGCCAGGAATGATCTTGGCAACAGCATCTCTGAGTTCTCTCATTTCATCCGCCGTATATGCGGTATAACAGCCTTCCTGGATCAGATTTCCACTGTCCTGGAACTGCTGCAGATAATACTTTTCAGTCGGTTTGATCCATTCAGCCAAGGCTAATAAATCTTCCTTGGTGTGCAGCTCTTTTACAACAGTGGTACGGAACTCATAATCAACGGTGCCCTTCTTCAGGAATTCCACTGATCTCTCAATATTTTCAATTGAGAAGTTCTCTGCATCCATGCCAACTGTTTCAGCATATTTTGCTTTGCAGTTCTTGATATCCATTGCAACATAGTCGATATATCCGCTCTCTACATATTCCTGAAGCTTGTCAGGACGCGAGCCATTGGTATCCAGCTTGACCAGATATCCCATCTTCTTGATGTTCTTGATCATATCCAGTGTATCCTGCAGCATCGGTTCACCGCCGCTGATGCATACACCGTCGATCAATCCTTTTCTTTTTTCAAGATATGACATGACTTCTTCCGGATCGTAGTATTCATAATCCTCCGGCAGGAAGACTAAATCTCTGTTGTGACAGAACGGACACTTGAAGTTGCATCCGGCTGTGAAGATCGTGCTGGCTACCTTGTCTGGATAGTCAAGCAGAGTCATCTTCTGCATGCCGCCGATTCTCAGGTTGGAGAAGTCCAGGTCTTTGTCTTCCGGGTTGAGCTTCTCACTGCTGTTGACTGCCACTTGATCAAAAAGTGTTTCAAAGGCAGTGAAATCAACTCCTTCTGCCAATACTGCTCTGCACTTATTGCGGTACTCGTAAATGGCATTGACAGTCTCGGCTGCCTTGTCTGTCGTATATAAGCGCTTGACACGCTTGTCTACTTCATCCTGTTTTGCCTGAATATATCCTTGATCAATCAAGCGCTGTACTGACTTGGTCGTTGTTCCCTTGTCTACCTGAGTTGCATTGGTAACGTCCTGCATTGTGACACCTTTATGCTCGTTAATATAGAGAAGAAAAATCAACTGACCAGACCCCATATCATACTGTGCCAATACATGATCGTAATATTTCTGCGTGTTTCGGTAGAGGATGGATAGATTCAGCATGAAGCTGCTGTTTTCTGCCATTGAACTCTCTTCCTTACTATAATAGTTGGATTTCCAACTATTTCTAGTTTTATTCTACCCGTGTGCTAAAAGAAATCAATATTTATTTAATTGAATTGTTCATATACACAACATCCTTTGAAAGGAATCATGAAAAATTATTGGGACACCATCTGCGAAAATATTTCAAGAAAGTAAAAAAAGGACTATACCTCTTCCTTTGCGGGGCTATACTGAAATTGGAAATTTTTATTTTCCCGCCTGGTTAAAGGAAGAGCTTCACAATCTAAAATTTCAAGAGTTATATTTGATTATTTCTTTGGTATCATTTTATGCAGTGAGTCGGAGGGGATAATGAATAACGATAATGAAACAATTGAGCTGCCATGGGAAAATAAAACAGAAGATCATTCTTCTGTAGAAGTTCCGTCACCATTGACACAGGATGAGCTTGAAGAACTCATGCACGAAATTCGTTTCTGATAAAAGAGCGGTTCCTATCCGGGAATCGCTTTATTTATGTTGGCTGCTCCGCTTTGAAGTGTTTAAAGAAAATATATCACGTTCATTCATGCGTGCATGTCTACCTTCACACATTTTTCCACAATTCTATTGACACGGTTAATTCATATGGTATATTGATGTTGAAGAGTGTGTAACTGCTGAAATAGACAGGCATTAACTCATTAGATCTGTATTGTATCTAATGAGTTTTTTTATGCACACGAGGAGGTTTTATGAAATTTTTCAACCACAAAAAGAAAATATACAGTCCGTGTTCCGGGCAGGTAAAAAAGTTGAGTCAAGTCAATGATGCCGTCTTTTCAAAGGGACTTGCCGGAGAAGGATTTGCAGTCCTGCCGGAAGGAAATATCGTCGCCTCGCCGGTTGACGGTACGGTTGCCATGATCTTTCCTACGAAACATGCCATCGGCCTGACCGATGCTGACGGGAAAGACTATATCGTACATATCGGCATTGACACTGTCAGCTTGAAAGGACAGGGCTTTGAAGTTCTGGTCACCGAGGGACAGAAGGTCAAAGCAGGATCTCCTCTCGTTCGTGTCAACTTATCTGTTTTAGAGGAAAATCACCTTGAGTCTGATATCATCATTCTGCTGGGCAGCGGCTCAAAAATGAATTTGACCGTTTCGGGAAAGGTCATGTCCGGGCAGGAGGTTGGTACATGTGAATGACTATATCATTACATCAGTATTGAACCATAACACCGTCAGATGCCGTCATCAGGATTCACAGGCAGAACTGCTGGCTTATGGAGTCGGTATCGGCTTTCACCACAAGTCCGGAGATTACATAGACTCAAAGAGCTTCACAAAGCTGTATGAGATCAAAGATGTCAAGCTTTCACAGCAATATGAAGATCTGCTGCGCAGTGTCGACTTAGCAATCCTGGATGTTTCTGAAGAGATCATTGAAGAAGCCAGCCGTGAATTCCACATGGAAGCAGACAATCATCTTCATATTGCACTGCTGGACCACATCAATTTCAGTGTCAGACGCTATCGGGAACATATTGTCATTACAAATATCTTTCTAGAAGAGACGGAGTGCATGTATCCAAAGGAATTCCAATTTTCTAAGAAGATGCTCGACTTGGTCAATGAACGATTGAAGATCGACCTGCCGACTGCTGAAGCCGGTTTCATATGCATGCACATTCATGCCGCTATGCACGGTGAAAAAGCGAGTTACAGTGCGATGATGGTGCAGATTGTTACCGACTGCATGAAAATCATTGAAGAAAGATACCACATTCATTTAAGCCGGCAGAATTTTCTGTATCAGCGCATGGTGATCCATCTTAAATTTGCGGTCAAGCGTTCTTCAGAGAATATTCAGCTTGATAATTTTCTGGAGACAATCATTCCCGAAAAATGCAGAGGTGCATACGAAACTGCATCAGCAATTGCTGAACATCTCGCAGATACATACAACATTCAGATCAACGAAAGTGAAAAATGCTATTTAGCAATTCACATCCAGAATATCGTTTCACAAAAAGTATAGGAATCATACTGATCATAATCAGGTGATATGTGATGGGGAAAAGGATAGATTTTTTCATCATGCCCAAAAAGGAGGGAAAGTTATGTTCAAACAGCTTCAAAAGATTGGCAAAGCGTTCATGCTGCCAATCGCAATCCTGCCGGCTGCCGGCCTGCTGCTTGGTATTGGCGGAGCATTATCCAATCCAACAACGGTAGCTACGTATCCAGTATTAAACAATGCATTCCTGCAAGGTATTTTCCAGATCATGAGTTCCGCCGGCAGTGTCGTCTTTGCAAATCTATCATTGCTGCTGTGCGTAGGCTTATGTATCGGATTAGCAAAACGTGATAAGGGAACCGCAGCTTTAGCAGGCGTTGTCGGCTATCTCGTCATGAATGCAACCATTTCTGCCATGCTCGCCATTTTCAATCCAAAGGGTTCTGCGATCGATACAGGTGTTGTCGGTGCTATCGTTGTCGGCCTTGTAGCTGTTACGCTGCACAACAAGTACCAGAACATTGAACTTCCGCAGTTCCTTGGCTTCTTCGGCGGTTCTAGATTTGTCCCTATTGCCACCTCATTTGCTGCCATCTTCATCGGATGTGCCTTCTTCATTATCTGGCCTCCGTTCCAGAATTTATTAGTTTCACTTGGTGATGTCATTTCTAAAACAGGTCCGATTGGAACATTCTTCTATGGATTCTTGATGCGTCTCTGCGGAGCAGTCGGTCTCCATCATATGATCTATCCGATGTTCTGGTATACAGAACTTGGCGGTGTTGAGATTGTCAACGGCGTCAGTGTTGCAGGTGCACAGAAGATCTTCTTCGCCCAGCTTGCTGATCCAAATCATGTTGGACTTTATACTGAGGGAACACGTTTCTTTGCCGGCCGTTTTGCAACCATGATGTTCGGTCTGCCAGCAGCATGCTTAGCAATGTATCACTGCGTACCGAAGGAAAGAAGAGCTTCTTATAAAGGATTATTCATCTCTGTAGCTCTGACATCCTTCATTACCGGTATTACTGAACCAATCGAATTTATGTTCCTGTTCGTAAACCCTCTGCTTTATGTGATTCATGCATTCCTCGACGGTGTCAGTTTCTTTATCGCTGATATCCTGAATATTTCCATCGGAAATACATTCTCCGGCGGCATTATTGACTTTACATTGTTCGGCATCCTGCAGGGCAACGCAAAGACAAACTGGATGCTCGAGATTCCAGTTGGTGTATTATGGGCATTCATTTATTACTTCTTATTCAAGTGGTATATCATCAAGTTCAATGTCATGACACCTGGACGTGGTGAAGATACAGTAAATGCTGATGGAACAGTTACATCTGAAGCTCCGCAGCTCACAACAAAGAGCACATTAAAAGAAGACAGCGTTAAGATCATCGATGCCTTAGGCGGTGCAGAGAATATTGAAGATGTGGATGCCTGCATTACTCGTCTGCGCGTGTCAGTGAAAGATGTTGAAAAAGTAAATAAAGACGAACTCAAAAAACTCGGTGCAACAGATGTTCTAGAAGTAGGCGGCGGCATCCAGGCGGTCTATGGTGCTAAAGCAATTCTTTACAAGAACAATATTGTGGAGATTCTGAATATCGATGAATGACAATGAAAAGATCATTCAGTCGCTGAAGGGAAAGCTGATTGTCTCCTGCCAGGCACTTCCAAGTGAGCCGCTCTATGATGCTGAAAGAAGCATTATGCCATATATGGCAAAGGCAGCTGAGCTTGGCGGTGCGGCAGGAATCCGCTGCAATACCGTCCGCGATGTGGAAGCCATCAAGAAAGCAGTATCGCTTCCTGTCATTGCAATTATCAAAAGAGACTATGAGGATTCATCAATCTACATTACCCCTACAATGAAAGAGATTGACGAACTCATAGGCTGTCAGCCCGAGATCATTGCCTTTGATTTCACTGACAGGATCCATCCAGGCGGCATCAGTTCAGAAAAACTGTATCATCAGGTCCGGGAAAAGTATCCACATCAGCTGCTGATGGCAGATATCTCCTGTTTTGCAGAAGCTAAAAAAGCTGCTGAAATCGGATTCGATTTTGTTGGAACGACACTGAGCGGGTATGTGGAAGGACAGTTTCCATCCGACAGCCCCGATTTCGAACTGATTGAGCGAATCTCGCAGGAAACAAATGCCAGGTGCATTGCTGAAGGGAAAATCCATACGCCTGAGCAGGCCCAGCAGGCTCTAGCTGCCGGTGCTTACTGTGTTGTTGTAGGCGGTGCCATTACCAGACCGTTAGAGATCACTAGGAGATTTGCCGCAGTATTCAATCATTAATATTCCCCAATTAGAAAATGACGATCCAATATGAGATGAACTCACTTCATATTGAAATCGTCATTTTCAGTTTATTTTGTTTGATCTGCTGCAAAATGTTCAAAGATGAATATATCATAATCCTTCATGCGTGCATCGAGCTGCTGCTGTGAGCGGATTGTCCAGGCAACGGCTGTATTGTGATAGATGCGGTGGCAGATCCATCTGCTGAAGTTCTTCCAGTACACAGCATCATACGCAATGAAGTCAGGAACTGTTAAGAAGTTCTCAAAGAGATTCTGTGCAATGAAATACATGAACCAGTATTTCTTACGGTCACTGTTCGTCTTGGTGAACATCGAGCTCAGCTGGCCGCGCATAACATCAGGGCGATGATCTTTATACCACTTTACGCCTCTTGGATTAAAGCTCTCAATACAGTAGATACCTTGATATCTGCTCAATAGTGCATCTGCTTTTGGACATACCGCAAGTTCACGGTCACTGTTCTCAATCTTCAGTTCAACGATGACTGGACGCTGACCATGAAGCAGATTAAGGAACGCTTCAAAGGTCGGAATCTTTTCCGTGCTGTTCAGCAGATGAAAATGCTGAAGCTCTTCAAATGTATAGTCATATACTTTCCCTTCGACCGGCTGATTGTTCTCATCGCGGGCGATACGGCCAAGCTTGAAGTCATGGAAGACAACCGGGACACCGTCCTTGGTCAGCTGTACATCCATCTCCATGCCATAACCATGATCAACTGCATTCTGAAATGCCTTCAGTGAGTTCTCAGGATGGTCGCTGTCATTGTCATACAGGCCGCGGTGTGCAAAGTATTTCTGTTTTTTAAATGCATCAATGACTTCCATCTTCCGAAGACCAGGATGGATGAAGAAAAGATACAGGCAGAACAGAATCAGAAGAATATAGACAAGGATCATTTTACCGCCTTCTTAATTTCAATATCACCATGCTTTACCATTAACATTGTCACTCCAGCTACGACCATGAAGAAAGCACTGTATGGGAATAACGTCTGATAGGAAACATGTTCCAGCAGGAAGCCGGAGGCAATCGGTGTGAAGACCTGGGCTGCCATACTGAAGGTATAGTAGAGACCGGTGAACTTGCCGATATCTCCTGCTCTGCTCATTTCAACGACCATTGGGTAACTGTTGACATTGATGCTTGCCCAGCCGATTCCAACAAAGGCAAACAGGATGTTGACCCAGAATGCATACTGTACCGCAAACACTGCAAGCAGATAGCTGACTGCCATCAATACAATGCCGAAGAAGATCATCTTCTTGCGGCCGATCTTCTGAGAGATATTGCCGATTGGCAGGTATGCCAGAACGGCAGCGACTGTTCCGACCATCAGACAGTCTGCGTATTCACCATTGTGCAGGTTCCATACCTGTTCAACATAGCGTGAGAATGCTGTTGTCACTGCATTGTATGCGGTGAACCAGAAGAAGACCGACAGAAGCAGGAAGATCATTGAGCGCTTGACTTCCGGCGGCATCTTCCTGCCGGCAGCAGCCTTGGCTTCCGCTTCTTCCTTGTCTTCCATGTCCTCCTGTTCCACTTCCTTCATGCATTTATTTTCCGGAACAGTGATATACAGAACACCGACGGAGATGACCATGATGGCAACAATCGAAAGTGCCATCGGCATATAGTTGGTCAAGGAACCATCAGTTGGTGTATGTACCAGGAATTTGATCATCAGCAGTGTATAGACGCCGCCGACTGTTCCCATCAAGTTGATAATGGCATTCGCTTTTGAGCGCAGCGGAGCAGGTGTCAATTCCGGCATCAGAGATACTGCCGGCGAACGGTAGGTCCCCATCGCCACCAACAACAGCAGCAGAACAATGATGAATACTGCCAGCATTGTCGGCTGTGATGACAATCCCGCCAGAATGACCAGCAGGACAGATGCCAATGCAGTGCCGCAGAGAATGAACGGCATACGCTTGCCAATCTTCGTATTGACCTTGTCAGATAAAGAACCGAAGAAAGGAAGCAGGAACAATGCCAGGATGTTGTCCAGCGCCATGATGAAGCCGGTCAGTGTCTCTCCCATGCCAAAGGTATTCTTCAGGATCTTTGGTATCTCGTTGTCATAGAACTGCCAGAATGCACAAATCGATAAGAAAGCCAATCCTACCAGCATCGTGCGTTTGCGATTTAATTTCATAATGATGATCTCCTTGCATGTATATGCTTTGCTGTCTTTATTATATACGTTTCAATGCTTCCGCGAATCATCATCGGATATCATTTGTGTAAAATTTCTCATCACATTCTGTGTGAAATATGCTAAAAACTTGCAATTTCATTTCAAATCATGTATAACTTCACATGAATTGAAAGGAGGAACAGCTATACATGAGTCATCGTATTGAGTACCTGACGATCGATGGCGGCACTATTATTGAATACACAGATGAAATGGGTTATAAGCAACTGTTAGCAGAAGCAAACAACGGCATCATCACAATTCTAAATAGTAATCGCTATGACAGCAGCAGTCGCTGATTGTCTCGATCGCTCAGAAGCTAACATTCCAGAGGGAATGTGACATATATTGCAACATATATGACGACACAGCACGCGCTGTGTTTTTTTATTTCCAGACCGGCAGATTTTATATATAATGGACGGACGTGAGGACAAAAAAATGAAAAAGTACACAGATTCCATGGACATCAGGAAAGACACAAAGCTGGATCATCTGCTCGCACAGAGAAGAGCACCTCTTTCAGAAGAAGGTATGACCCATGTGCTGCAAGACCTGACTTTATATATTGCCGGCAATGTCGTCTTTGCGGCTGCTGTCTATCCAAAGGAAGAGGCACTGACAAAGATTGATATCCATGCCAAGGATATTGAAAAAGCAGATGTCATGCAGGGAACAGATGAAGAGAAGTACTTCCCTGTCTTTACAGATATCGACCACTTAAGAAAATGGAAGCCTGAATTGAAGAAAGGTGAATTCATTTATCTGATGGACAAACAGGACGTGCTCGACTTCCTCAACAACAATGAGAAGGTCGCCGCTGCGGTTGCCAATCCAATGGAAGATGATCTGCTGCTATATCGAATGCAGCTGCAGAATATGATTACCATAGGCAGAGACGCACAATAAAAAGATGAAGATCACTCTTCATCCTTGACTGACTGCTGAAGATCCGCTTTCAAGCGAGATCTTTTCTTTTCCTTTGCTTTCTTATCTTCTACAACTTTGCTTAACGGAATACGTGCCCCGCGTTTGACATCATTGTTTTCTTTATCCATTCTGCGCTGGGCAGCACCCGGATTCTTTTTCTTTTGTATCTTCATAGCTTGTCAATCAGATCATCAATCTGATCCAGAGAATCATTTGTATCCTGTGCAATGATCCTCTGCAGATTAGTCATGATGTCTTCCTCACCGCTTTCATTTTCTGAATGATACGGTTTCAGTCCATCATCCTGCCGCATGACTTCTTTCTTCTGCAGCAGCTTCATGACATCTTCTCTGGTAAATCTTTCTGCCTGGACTGATTCTTTCACTTCTTCTACCTTTTCCTGAGACTCAGATACTGTTTCTTCTGCCTTATCTTCATCTTCTGGGAAAGCTTCTTCCGGTTTGATCTCGGTCAGCCTCTGCGAGATTGCATCAATCTCATCTACTGAGATTACATCTTCTTCGGGCTGAGATGGGAACACAACAGCAGTTCCTTCTTCAACTGGTCTTTCTTCGATGTGGTCAACTTCCGGGACTGATTCTGTATGTGCCAGGACTTCTTCTATCTCTTCCTGCACATCTTCAATCTCCGGCAGGATTTCATCTTCTGATACATCAGCCTGTTCTTCTGCTGATTCTTCCACTGGCTCTGCATCCAGTCCCTCTGCAGGCTCTTCAGCAGATTCTTCAATCACAGGTTCTTCTGGAACTGTTTCTTCTGCAGCTGGTTCTTCCGGCTGTACAGCAGCAGAAGTCTCTTCTTCCTGCTTCTCTTCTGCTTCTTCTTTAACAGCAACCGGTCCTTCTGATGCTGCTTCAGCATTTTCTGGAACAGAAGCAGCTTGTTCTTTCTGACTATTGAGATACTTCTGCTGAGTCTCAATATCCTTTACGATATCATCGATATCAGCATCTTCGTTTGGATCAGAAGGAAGTTCTTCTGTCTGTGCAGCAAAGTACTGTTTCTGCGCATAGTGGAATACATTCTGTTCAAGACGGCGTGCACGGCGCGCACTTTCAGTATTCGGGCATGTCATGTCAAAGGCATGGAAGCATCCATGGAATTCCTTCAGCATGACTTCTGTCCCTGCTTCATATAAATGCTGGAAGTAGATCTTGGTCTCAGCATAGAACGGTTCAGTATCTGAAATGATGGAGAATGCCGGCGGCAGATCATGATACTCTGTTTCTCTTGCCGGGGCAAAGTATGGCGATGTCTCTTTCCGATCCCCACGGTACAGTTTCCAGGCGGCCAGGTTCTTCTTGGTATTCCAGACTGGTGCATGGTTGTGTGAGGATGTTTCCGTCATGCGGTCATCCAGCATTGGAAAAAGCGGCATCTGGAAAGCAATGTTGACTTCTTTTCTGTCTCTTGCGTATAAAGTCAGAGCACACGTCAGACCGCCGCCGGCACTTTCTCCGCCGACAAAGAGCTGGTCTTTTCGAATGCCTAATGAATCCGCATTGTCTCTCATCCATAGGAGTGTCTGATATGCATCTTCGATGGCTGCTGGATATGGTGCATCAACTGATCTGGTATAATCCGGCAGGATCATGACGCAGTCATCATCCTCAGTGAATTGATTTGCATACATGACTTCCAATTCCGGCAGGCCGATTGCATAGCCGCCGCCATGGAGCCACAGAAGTCCGGTGCAGTTATTGTTTTGATGCCCCTTCTTGGTTACAGCTAAAACACGCAGCTGTGTACCGTCTGCTCGATTGAGATAAAAGGGCTTCGCTTCTGTTGTAAAAGAGAGCCACTTCCCCTTCAGTGTTTTATCCAGAAAATCATTGTTCTTAATGAAAGATTCTCGGGAAGACGCTTGAAAAATCATTGCATAGAGTTCTGCATATCCACGCATCTCTCTTTTATATTTTGGCTGCTCGTGATTGCTCATAAATTATTTACCTGAAATTATTTTATCACTGATACGTGTATTTCTGTGCATAGATTGTAAACCAGCTGTACATAAAAGCTGTGCTCTTGCCAGGAGGCACAGCCTGTATGAAGCATTGATCTACTATTTCGTTTCTTCTAATAATTTATCAAACTTTGCGATAATATCTTCTTTATTCTCAGCTGTCCAGGTGAAGTCATAGTCAATCAATGAGATACTGCTGAGCTGAGCAAGGTTCCCAGAAGGAGACATATCATTTCGGACTGGACGTCTGTTCCAGTTCTCACTCTGTTCTTTCTGACATGCTGTTGATGTCACAAAGTCTACGAACAGCTTCGCATTTTCTTCATCAGGACAGTTCTTGACGATTGAAATCGCGTCCGGCACAGCCGAAGTTCCTTCACTTGGATAACAGTATCCAATATCAGGATTGTCGCTGTAGGTGATGGCTGATTTTTCAATAGTGATGCCAATCATATATTCACCGCTGGCAACTAACTTGTGACATTTGCTTGAAGATTCGAGGATATTGCCATCCAGATTATCAACAAACTTTTTGACATACTCCCAGCCTTTTTCTGTACCGCCATTTGCAAGGATCATTGTGCACAGCTGGGAAAAAGCAGATCCAGACTTGGAAGGCTGACAATAGGCTATCTTTCCCTTGAACGCTGTATTCAAGCAGTCCTGCCAGCTGGCAGGCGCTGCTATTCCAGCTGCTGCCAGCAGTTTCCTATTATATATAATGACCATCGGCAGCGGGCTTTCTCCGTTCCATGTATGGTCTGCCGCCTTGAACTGTGCATCAATGTATTGATCATTTGCACAGACATACGGTTCAAAGAGACTTGTATTTGCGGCCAGTGAATCAGCACCGCCTCCCCACAGCACATCCGCCACCGGAGCATCTGCTTCTTCCCTGATCTTATCAATCAATTCGCCAGTACCGCCGGCGATGATCTCTACTTTGATATCAGGATAAGCTTCCATGAAGGAAGTGACCGCTGCGTTCATCGGATCAGCATCATGCGGTGTATAGATGACAATCTTACTTGTGCAGGAAGCAGCTTCTGAAGTCTCTGCAGTTGGTGAAGCAGCTGGACCGGCAGTAGAAAGCGGTTCTGTTTTGGATACAGAACATCCGCATAACAATACCGTGAGCGCCGTGAAAACTGATGTGATTCTACATTTTCTTGTCATCAGGCTTTCACCTCATGCTTTCTTAATGCATCTTCAATCTCACACTGACTGATCAGTTCCTGCTCCAATGCCATTCGGTCAATCGGCTTGTCAACACGTGAGTTCATGCCAGCCGCAGTAAATTCCTGAATTGACTCATTAAATACATCTGCACTCATCGCAATAATTGGAATGGAACCCGCATCTTCACGATTCATTGCTCGGATCCTGCGGGCCGCTTCCAATCCATCCATTTCCGGCATTCTGCGGTCCATCAGAATCAGGTCATAATTCCATACTGCAGAATCAGTAAAGAGCTTTACCCCTTCTTTTCCTGTCTCCGCAGTATCCACCATCATACCAAAGCTCTTCAGGATCGTAGAGGCAATCTCTGCATTCATCTCATTATCTTCACAAAGCAGTACTTTTCTCCCCTGCAGGATACCTTTATCTTCAACACTCCTTACTTGGACCGCGCCTGCATCTTTTTCTGCATGCTGGATTGGAACCAGGACAGTAAACTGTGAACCTTTATTAAGTTCACTCTTTACTTCAATGGTTCCGTTCATCAAAGTGACGATCCGCTTCACAATGGACAGTCCAAGTCCCGTGCCAACTGCACTTCTGGCCTGCGGTGCTCTCTCCTGTGTAAATGGCTCAAACATCTTTGTTTGGAACTCCGGTGAAATACCGATTCCGTTATCCTTTACGATGATCCGGCAGTTGCAGCCATTGACTGCTTCTATTTCACTGACAACCAGATTCACTTCCCCACCTTCTGGTGTGAATTTGATGGCATTGCTCAGCAGATTTAGTATGACCTTTTTTAGATTCAAGCTGTCTACAACAATATATCCGCTGTATATTCCAGACAGATCCATATGAAATTTGATGTTTTTCTTTTCTGCCGCAGCCTGTATCGGTACAACGATACTTTCAAGCAAATCATTTGAATTGACCGTCTCCGGCTTCAGGGTGAACTTGCCGCTTTCAATCTTACTGATATCCAGTGTGTCATTGATCAAGCTCAGCAGGAATTCACCAGATATCTTTACTTTCTTCAGATAGTCCTGCGTAACCGGCTGATTGTCTTCATCCATTGCCAAATTTGTATAGCCGATAATTCCATTCAGCGGTGTACGCATGTCATGGCTCATATTTGATAAGAAATCTGACTTTGCCGCAACCGCTTCCTGGATCTGCTGGTTCTTTATTTTCATACGCCGGCCATAGATAATCAAACTGATAATTGCGGCAAGGATAAATCCCAGCAGGGTAAAGAACCATGCCGCAAACCGTGAATTAGAATACACCTGATCAATCAATGATCTGGACTCAGCCGCTTGGGATGCATCCTCAAACATCTGACTGATCTGCTGTGATCCTATTGAACTGATTGATTTATTCAGAATGGACAGCAGCATTGGATCAGCGGTATCCGCTACAGCTAAAGCAATCTGGAAATTGCCTCCCGCAATGCTCTGATACTTCAGTCCGCGGTATGAATAGCGCTTTTGATAATACTCTGCCTGCATTGCATCAATTAATGCACAGTCCACTGTTCCGCTTTTGACCGCCTGCAGACATTCTGAAATGTCATGATAGCGGTAATATGTATACCCAGTGCTTTCGATCTCACGGGTGAAATATTCCTGATACGAGTTTTCCGGGACCGCAGCAGTTAGTATTTCTGTACTGCTTCCGGATGTGACCTGCATCATGTTCATGGATGCAAATGGCAGAGTCAATGTCGTATGGTTGTCCGCCGCCCATGCATAATCATAAGGAAAACCGGCAATCACATCATAGGTGCCATCCTCGATTGAGGCCTGCGCTTCTTTTATCGTGTCCACTTTGGTGAAGGTGAACTGCAGGCCAGTGCGGCTGCCAATTTCTCTCAATAAGGCAATCACTGCTCCGCTGCATTCATCATAGCTGCCGCGGTAACAGACTGGATACCAGTCGGATAGACATACCACATTGATTGCACCATGATTAGTAATGTATTCTTTTTCGAGAGTTGAAATGATTGTTTCTTCTTCAGTTGATTCAGTATGATAACGAGAATACAATATCTCCTGGTAATAAGGGTTGTCCGTCTTCAATGCATTCATCGCTTTATTCAGTTCACTGAGAACATCATTATTTCCTTTGTATGTTGCAAAGTAATAGGAAGATGTCGCAAATTTTGCAACTGTACGCATGTTCACATCACTGAGCGAACTGACTAGATATGAATTGATCTCACCTGAAGTCATTGCCTTCTGCAGTTCTGCTGTTGAATGATAGTAGATGATCGTCGGCAAGCAGTCATTATCTTTACAGTAGTCCACAAAAGAAGCATTCATGCTGTTTTCATATACTAGTCCAACTGTCAGCTCTCCAATTGCATCAAAATCTTCATAGGAAACTGTATTGTTATCCAGCGGCACAACTAAATTGATCCAGCTTTCACCGGATGCCAGTGTTGAATAAGACAAATTATCATAACCGTTATCTGGATTGACATAATTCATAAGATCCAGTTCACCGTTCTGCAGTTTTTTGATGCCTTCGTCATATGTCACCGGTACAAATTCAAATTCCCAGTTTGCATATTGTGCCAAAGCCATCATATAGTCATAACTATAACCGCGGTATACATCCGTGCCTTGATCATATTCCTGAAAATTATTGATGGTGAAAAAACCAACTTTTACTTTACGCGATGCTGAAGTTTCTTCAGCTGCAGCAGGGAGCGCTGAGAACGCGTTAAAAGACAGATTCACAGCCAAAATGATATTCAAAAGGAATTTTGCTGTTCTGCCCCCTAACATTTTAGTTTTCCCTCACTAAATGACTGCCTTAATTCTAGCATTAATAAAAGAAAATCGTGCCAATATATATAAATTAAATCTGCAGCAATGATGAATAAATCAGCTCTACAGCTGGATAATATGAATAATATTTCATACATGAAAGGTCTTCATACGTAGTTCAAGTCAATCATTCTTGTTTCTCGTCATTTGTAAATATACTCATTCATATAAGAGCTTATTCACATGTACCTGTGATCAATGATTCTCATACTTGGCAAAAAAAAGAACTCAGTTTCCCGAGTTCTCAATGTCTTACTTGAAGTAACGGTCAAGGAGTCCCTTGAATGCTTTGCCGTGACGTGCTTCATCTCTAGCCATTTCATGAATGGAATCATGTAATGGATCCAGGTTCAGTTCCTTGCACTTCTTAGCTAATGCTGTCTTTCCTGCAGAAGCTCCATTTTCAGCCATAACTCTAGCTTCCAGGTTCTTCTTTGTGGAATCACTGACACACTCGCCGAGCATTTCTGCATAACGTGATGCATGGTCAGCTTCTTCATATGCAGCCTGCTTGTAGAACATGCCTACTTCAGGAAGTCCTTCTCTCATAGCAGCTCTGCTCATAGCCAGATACATTCCGACTTCAGAGCACTCACCCTGGAACTCAGCTCTTAACTGTGCCTTGATCTCTTCTGGTACATCCTTAGCAACACCTACAACGTGCTCAGAAGCCCACTGCATGTCACCTTCAATGACTGGTTCGAACTTATCCTTGCCGACATGGCATGTAGGACATGTCCAATCTGCAGGCAGGTCTGCCCACTTGACGCCTTCTGCTTCTTCATCGTATACGTGACCGCATACTGTGCATCTATACTTCATACTGTTTTCTCCTTCTAGAGTTCAGTCGTTTCACTATGGAATGATTGTTGACTCTTTTCTCTTTCTGGTATCAGTTTCGTTCTTCCACCATTTAAAGTCAAGGATGATGCTCAGGATTGTTTTATAATGTAAAAAGGAGGTGTTATATGGAACTGGATCAGCTGTACAAAGAATGCCGGACATTCCGTAAATTTACACAGAAAGAGATTCCTGAGAAAGATATTAATGCAATCCTGGAGAATCTCCGCTATGTTCATTCCGGCAATAATAAGCAGACTTTGAATTATGTTGCTGTCTTAAGCAAAGAGAAAAGAGATGCTGTTGCAAAAGAGATCCACTTTGCGGCAATCCTGCCTCGTGAACTGGCAGACCCGAAACCGGAAGAAGAACCAACCGCATACATTGTCATCACTGCGCAGAAGGATCATACCAGAGTCGTTGACATTGATACAGGGATTGCGGCTGAATATGTTGTTGAAAGTGCATTTGAGAAAGGCATCGGCTCCTGCATGATGCTCAACTACAATGTTGTGAAGGTCAATGAGATCCTTGGTCTGAATGAAGACAGAATAGCTGTTATGGTCATTGCCCTAGGTTACCCTTCCCATACTTCAGAAGCTGTTGAAATCGGTGAGGATGGCAGCACTGCCTATACCTGCGATGAACAATATCATTACTGTGTCCCAAAGAAAACATTGAAGCAGATTGCTGAAAAGATATAAAAGAAACCGAGAGGGAGAACAAATCCCTTTCGGTTTTTATTGCTGTTTGATGTAAAGCAGTACCTGTGACCAAGTCTCTGGTGATAACTATTGATCTGAAGGAACCTTCCGCATAATGATGACCGGCAGTGCCTGATAGCCGATGTGGTCAAAGAATGCTGCAGCACCTGTGCTCTTGTTATCAAGCTCTAGACGATACGAGGATGTGTCCTGATGATTGTCCTCAAAGTACTTTATCATCATTCTGCCGATTCCTTTGCGGCGGTGGTCTTCATTGACGAAGACTGCCTTCACGGTAAAGTCTTCCAGATCTTCTTTGCCTGATGCAATGCCGACGAATCTGCCGTGGTCGCTTGCCGCAATGACTGAGCACCCTTCTTCCAGCCACAGCTCGAGCTGATCCTGAGCATATTCCAGATCAGATGGACTGTGATAGGCAGCCTGCAGATAAGCATCTGTAATATACAGTGCGTTCATCAGGTTCTTATCAGTGATCTCTACAATACGATATACAGACGGCTGCACCGGTGCAGGTTCTGGCTCTTTCTCTTCTTCTTGATAATCTTCATGAAGAAAGTCACTGACATCATCTTCATCTACTAACTCTACCGGTTCTGCATCATCCCAGACAATGCCATTGTCTTCACACCACTGTACTGCTAAAGCACGATGTGCTCTGTCTTCAAAGTGATACCAGTCTTCCAGTAAATGGAACTTCTCACAGGCAGCACGGAATCTGCGGAAGGCACCTGCACCTCTGATGGCGTTGCCCAGCCACTCCTGTGCTTCTTCATCATCAACTGTTTCAATGAATCTCTGCATATTGCGGTAGTCACCACGTTCTTCTCTGCCAGGTAATGGAATCAGATTTTCATTGTCATCATCACCATCCCAGACAATCTGCTGTGCAGCTGTATCATAAGCTGCTGCCGCCTGTTCATCTGCTTCTTCTATTGCTTCAATGACATCAACTAATTGTACTTTCATATCAGTTCTTCTCCTGTTCTGCAATACAGTGGCCTCTGAGGTCAATTCTTCCGGCGTGGATATACCATGCATGGATCATCTGCCGGAACTGCTCCTGTTCCTTCTTATTGTCAAAGGTGATCATTGATTCTGCTTCCTGCAGGATTTCCTTTTCCAGATGTCCATAATTCATATCATTCCACATTTCATGCAGGAGCAGTTCCAGATCATCTGCTTCTGCACCATTCTTGAGGAACCATTCCTTGACGCTGATGCCATATTGATTCAAGGTGTCAAAGTCATTGCGGTAGAGATCAAGCACTTCTTCCATGCTTGGAAGATAGTAGCTGTGCTTCTTCTGCTTCTCACGGTATCCCGCAAATACTTCACTGCTGCGCCATCCTCTGATGACAAATGAGTCTTCGATCATTACACATGTAATTTCAGATACTGGAATCTCCTGGAACAGTTCCTTCAAATTCGCGCTTTGATCAACATCTGGATTCTTCTGATACAGCTGCTTCATAACTTCCATCGGTGCATCTGCCCAATAATGCTGGATGATCGACAGACACTGCATCAGCCATACTCTGCTTCTTCTCTTACTGTCCCATACATCATCTTTGATTTTCAAGGCATCAGTCACTTCAAAGGGAATATGCCACGACTGATCTTCCTGTGAGCCATAGATCAGATCCAATCCATCGAGATGATCGATGATATCTTCATTCTCTATCTTCTTTCCTGCCATAAGATCAAGCAGCCCCTGCAGGATGTCATCTTCCAGGATGCCTAATCTCTGTTCCAGCACTTTTTCTTCCAGCAGTCTGCTGGACAGTGCCGTGCACACTGCGTCTTTCGCATCTTCAGTAAATGCAACACTGTACTCTGCACAGTATGCATGCAGAGACTCCATATCATACTTATGAAGACATTGTGCTAGTGTATTTTTCTCATTCATAGTTATTCCTCATCTATTCTTATTATACTGAATCTTCATTTGAACATCTCAATAGAATTCCAATCTGATCATTTTATATATTAATTTCAAAATTTCTTTTTTCTTATATATATTTGTGATAAACTTTGGTTGAATAAGAATATTACTACACAGGTTCCATTCGCCTGTGAAACTAATATTCCGCACTTAAGAAGACCTGAAGGATACTCACCGATCGCTCAGGTCTTTTTTATTGAATACTAAATATGCTGCATTTCTAGGCACATACGGAGTGTCTCCTCAGATATCAAAATCAAATTCCTGTTTATGAAAATGCTGATTCTGATAATCACTGACATATGCATATGCTTCAAGATCTTTTAATGAATGCAGTGTCTCTAAGCACTCTTCAATGTTATTTTGATTGATGAGGTCTGTTTCGAGGAACATCTTCATCGTCATTAGGTCATCTGCTTCTCCGACCGTACGCGCGGCCGCATCCAGATGTCCGGCAATCAATGCACGAAATTTTTCTTCTGTTTCTTTAGTCAGATGCAGAGGCCATTTGAGTCTAGCTGCAATCATCTTCATGCGCTCATCTTCAATAAAACCGGCAAACAGGTCATTGTCGTAACGTGCAAAATCAAAGAGACCATTCCTGCCGAATCCATCCAGCATATGCTGGCGCAGACGGATATCCTTCTGCGGGAAGTACACATATGCATTCCACTTGGAAAATGATACTCGCTCCATCCGGCAGGTCGTAAAGGCATCCTCATGGATCTCACGGATTGTTTTCCCAAGCATGATCGTATCCGTCAGACAGGAGCGGAATGCTTCTCTGCCAATGATCTCCACTGTTTCCGGGATTCTGATTTCTGAGGCACTGCCGGTGTACAGCAGCAGGGTATGCCTGGCAAGATCAATCAAGAAACCATCCTCATAGAGAAAAGCATCACTGCGACAGATGAAATTCAGATCACGCGGTCCATGACTGAAAGCATTCTCTTCAATTGTCCTAACAGAAGCAGGAATCTCAATCACTTCCAAATGTTTTGCTTTGCGGAAAGCATCCCTGCAGATCTTAACAGTATCTGTTTCAATGCTGTAGGAGATCTTGTCATCATCCTCACGGACACCAATCAGTTCTTTCCCATTCTCATTGATCAGATAGATGCCGTATCCATCGGTATGACATGCACTGCTCATAGTGCTATCTCTTCCGGATACTGCTTCTTGAATTCTGCGAGTTCCTTCAGCAGCTGTTCATTGCGCTTCTGCGTCATCAGAGCTTCATTGTATTTGTAATATTCTGGGCAGCCATGGACAGCAATGAATCTGGCACTGTCATAATCTACCGTCAACTGCGTCACAGCCAGCAGGATCTCCTGCTCTGTGCAGTTCTCTTTTAAGAAGACAAACATATTCTGCAGCTGTTCTTCAATAGAAGTCACTTCTGTCTTCATCTGATTGACCTGCTGTTTGAAATAGGAACGTACTTCCTCAAAATCCGTCTTCTTCAATGCGTCTTTTAGGAACTGCAGACGGTATTGATATGCATGTTTGTCTTTTGCCTGCATTCCCCCAGCAGCCATCTCGGCATGATATTTCTGATCTAAAGCATCATAGGTCTTCTGCAGAACATTATGAAAGTCACTGCTTTCTCCTGCTTCACGGAATGACGCAGTCATCTCACGCAGACAGGATTCCACTTCACTTTCACTGTGGATCTTTGCGGTGATGCGGTCGAGCATCAGATCAGTCACAGAGATCTTCTCATCAAAGGAGGCCTTCTGTATTCTCTGCTTTACTTCCTCGCTGGCTTTTCCGTGCAGGATATCCGGAATGCTGTATTCCTTCTGATACTTGCGGTATAAAGCATAGTAAGCCGCAAAATCATCTGTAATATGTTCATTGTGCAGATACTGTCCAATCAGTGTTTCATCGATTGGATAGTTCTTTTCTTCATACAGATACATTGCCTGTGAAAGATCTTCCCATCCACGCGGCGTGACATAGCTCTTGCCATCTACCGTTGTTTCCACATGAAAGAAATCTTCCCCGTGGATCTCTAAGAAGGACAGGATTGCCCGATGGATTTCAAAAGCAGAAGCATATTCCTTCCATGCTTCGTAATCTGGTTCTACCTGCATGACCTTCAAGCGGTCCAAGGTCGCAATATCAAACATTCTTGCATTGCGGTTGAACTCTGCCGGGTTGCCGGCCGTCACAATGACCCATCCTTCCGGCAGCATATGGTTGCCGAAAGTCTTATACTGCAGAAACTGCAGCATGCTTGGTGCCAGTGTTTCAGAAACACAGTTGATCTCATCCAGGAAGAGGATGCCTTCCTTCTTTCCTGAATGTTCCATATTCTCGTACACGGAGGCAATGATCTCACTTAGCGTATAGACTGATACATCAAATTCCTGTCCCTGGTATTTCTTATGTTCGATGAAAGGAAGACCGATGGCACTCTGTCTTGTATGATGTGTCATGGAATAGGACACCAGTGAGATGCCCATCTCAGAGGCTATCTGAGATACAATGGCTGTCTTGCCAATGCCTGGTGCACCGATTAGAAAGATCGGTCTCTGTTTCTCCAACGGGATCCTGTAGTTGCCATACGCATCCTTCATCAAGTACACGGTTGTACTTCTTTTGATCTGTTCTTTCGCTTCTTGTATATTCATGACGCAAATTCCTCCGCTGATACATTTACCTTCACTGCCCATGACGGCACAGCCGGTGCATCTTTCTCTTTTTCTATCATGATGAATGCTGTCTTGTACGGCGGCATGTTCTTAGGATATTCTCCATGTCCGTCGGTAAAATACAGCAGTCCTCTTAGATCCTGCAGCTGACCTGCCGCCTGCAGCTCTGCGATTCTTTGGAAGACCGGCCTGAAATCGGTGCCGCCCATTCCCTTGATGACAAGATGACTGATATAGTTTTCCAGTTCTGTCTGTGTATGGATGACCATCTCTTCCTGGATCTTTGCATCACACTGAATGATGCATACATTCATTTCTTCCTGAAAACTGTTCTGGCTCATCAAGATCTGATATGTCTTGGTGATGAATTTCTTGACTAGATTCCCCTGTGTAGAACCCGATGTATCAATCGCTATCACAAAGTCCTTGATGCGATGGTCCATCTGATATTCCAGCGGTTCGATCAAAGGCATCTTCTCATAGAGCGTCAGTCCATAGGTGTAATAGATATAATCGAAGGAATCGACATCCGGTTTCAGTTCTTCCTGATAGACCATGAACTTCTGCAGAAGAGAGGTAAAGTCCTCTCGGTTCTTTTTCACTAGTGAGAACTTACGGGAAAGTGTCCCCGGCTCCATTCCTCTAGCCTTCTCATAGCTTTCCGCATCAAGTTCCGTATTCTTCTTGATGTCGTTCCACTGCTGTTCCAGATCCTGCGGATCCTGCAGTGTCTTCTTTTGATCCGCACCCCAGATATCATGACGGTCCTGTCGGAACATCCAGGCATATCTTAATAAGACATTCCGCTCTTTCTCATGACTGCACAGATATGCATATATTGTCTCTGCATTTCCTCTGCCGCACTTGTCCAATGTTTCCTGCAGGACTCTTCTTCTGATATCATCTCCATCAATCTCGCACCGTTTCCAGTCCAGACTGAGGATGACATTTTCCACAGCCATATCAGCAGCTAAGTCCCAGTACTGTGTCTGCAGTCTTTCATAGGTGAACATATGCGTGAAGATGCAGTGCATGATGGAATGGAGATATAAACGAACGACCTGAGTATCAGACTGTTCGAACATCTGCATTACAATCGATGCCAGTCCATAGAACTGCTCTCCATCCGTGCCAAAAGCCACAGCAGCCTCCGACGAATTCTCATTCGGTGTATAGAACTCTATCGGCATCTGCAGGACTGCACGGTTCAAGAAAGGCATGTAGGAAATGATCTCCTGCTGAACAGACTTCATGACTTTGCCAGCCAGGCTCTGTGCCTTCTTTTCTTTTTCTATTTCTTTTTTGATATCCGCCATATGTCCATTTTACTATACTTTATCAAAGAAAAATCCGGCATTGCCGGATCAATAGCTCTCACAGTATCTTTGATAGAAAAATCTCCACAGTACAAACAGGATGATCAGTGTAATGACCCATGATAATGGGAAGCACATATAGAGGACATCCAAGGTTGGATTCAGCTTCCAGATCGTCCCGATATACAGCAGGCGTACCCCGACAATTCCCAGCAGCATTGCCACGGTTGGCGTTGTACTGTAACCCATGCCTCTTAAAGAAGATGCCGGAATATCGAGAACACCATTCAGCCACAGCCAGAAGACAACATACCACATGCGGATCATGCCCATATCAATAACTGAACTGTCATTGGTAAAGAAGGACAGGAAGAATCTTCCGAAGAACCAGGCAAGCGAACCGACAGTCCATGATGAGACGATCATCAGCAGGACCAGCAGCCACAAGATCTTCTTGATCCTCTGTTTCTCCCCTGCACCGGCGCATTGTGATGTAAAGGTAATGCATGCCTGTGAAAATGCACCCATCCCGATATAGACGAATCCTTCAATGTTGGCCGCAGCACTGTTGCCGGCAACAGCAGTTGAGCCAAAGCCATTGATGCCGCTCTGCACCGCAACATTGGAAATCGACCACATCATCGACTGCAGACCTGCCGGAATACCGATCTTCATAATGGAGGAAGCCAGCGAGCGGTCCATTTTGATCTTCCGCAGATCTAAGCGGATGCTGTCATTCTCTCTCATCAGCTGAATAGTCACCAGCACCGCACTGACACTCTCTGAGATCACCGTCGCAATTGCAACCCCAGCGACGCTCATCTGCAGGACAATCACAAAATACAGATTCAGGATGACATTCAGGATGCCGCCGATGGCCAGATACAGCGTTGGATGAGCAGTATCACCTTTGGAACGCAGGACCGCAGAGCCAAAGTTATAGATCAATAGAGGAATACTGCCCATAAAGTAGATACGCAGATAAAGTGCACTCTGATCTATGATATTTGACGGCGTTCCCATGAAGTCCAAAAACAGGATTGAACCAAGCAAGCCAATGATTGTTAAAAGAATTCCTCCCGCTAAGGCAAGGAAGTAGCTGGTATGTACTGAAGCTGAGATACGGTCCTTCTTTCCTGAACCTAGCTGACGGGCAATCACGATATTGGATCCGATTGCCAAGCCGTTGAACAGAGACACCATAAAGTTCACAATTGGACCGGTTGCACCGACTGCTGCTAATGCCTCCTGTCCAGAGAACTTGCCAACTACAATCGTATCCGCCGCATTGAAGGCAATCTCCAGCAGGTTCGCCATCATCAAAGGAACGGAAAAGATAAAGATATTCTTGATCAATGGTCCATGGACCATATCCATCGTCTGGTTAAATTTTTTCATTGTTCCCATTATCTCACACATTTGTTCGCATAAACTTCACATTTCATTCATCATATGAACAGATTGATTTTGTATCTTATAAGTGTCAAAAGGAACTGCATTCCTGATGACAGTTCATAATTTCTTTCCCCCCCAAACTAAGAAAATTGAACTATCCCTTAAAGAAAGACCGTGCGAAACGGTTTTTTCTTTTATACTGGATATATGAGGAAGAACTGATGAACTGGATCTATTTTGTAGAAATTGAACTGGTCCCGCTCCTGATGGCCGTTTTCGGCTGGCTGATGCTGCACCACTGTCCAAAGACGATCAATCATCTGGTTGGCTACCGCACGCGCCGTTCCATGGTCAGCAATGATACATGGGTCTTTGCCCATCATTACTGCGGCAGACTGTGGTATCTCATTGGACTGAGCATGGCCGGTATTACCTTCGACATCTATCTGCCTTTCACCGCAAAAGCACCAGAATTCTATGATCATGCATATATGATTGTCCTATGGATCCAGCTAGCAGTGATGATCATTCCTGTCTTCTTCACCGAAAAAGCATTAAAAGAACAATTTCCAGAGAATCATTAACACAAAAGGACTGTCGATCAGTCCTTTATTTTGTCTGCATATTCTTTTAGGATTTCTTCAATTTCCTGGAGGGAATTGACCTGGGTCAGCAGATTCTTATAATGTGCCGCATACGGCATACCGGTCAAATACCATCCTGCCATGCCTCTCATCATCGGGATGCCATTGTACTCTCCTTCATAATCACAGAGTCTTTTGGCATAGTCATAGCACAGCTGCAGGCGTTCTTCGTAAGAAGGTTCCTTGAAGTATTTTCCTTCCAGCCCATTTCTTAATTCAGTCAGAAAGAATGGTCTGCCCAGCAGCCCTCTGCCGATCATGACTGCATCACAGCCTGTCTCTACCAGCATGCGCTTTGCATCATCCACAGTGCGGATATCTCCATTGCCGATGACAGGAATGGATACTGCATCCTTCACCATCTTGATGTATTTGTTGTCTGCCGCTCCTGTATATCCCTGCGCTCTGGTCCGGCCATGAACAGCAACTGCTGAAGCACCTGCTTTTTCTGCCAGCTGGGCAATCTCAACACAGTTGATCTGATGGCTGTCCCAGCCTGCTCTCATCTTCACTGTGACTGGTTTCCTGGCATGGCTGACAACTGCCTGAACGACTGCATAAGCTTCGTCCGGATGTGCCATCAGATAGGAGCCTGCTTTGGCCTTGATCACTTTCGGAACTGGACATCCCATATTGATATCGATGATGTCGCAGTCTGTATGTTCACTCAAGTATGCGCTGGCTTCTCCCATTGTTTCAGGATCATTGCCGAACAGCTGCAGAGAAACAGGATGTTCTCCCTTCGCTGTCGCACACATGTCAAACGTTCTGGCATTCTGATAATGCAGCGCCTTATCTGAGATCATTTCCGATACAACTAAGCCTGCTCCGTATTCATGCATGAGCTCGCGGTAGACGGGATTGGAAATACCAGCCAGCGGTGCCGCAACAATACGGTTGGCAATTTCAACGTTACCGATCTTCCACACTGTGCTTTTTCTCCATGATCTCTTTTAACTCTTCCGTGGAAAAGTCATATTTTGTACTGCAGTACTGACATACGATCTCAGCACCTTTGCCATCATCAATCATTTCCTGCAGATCTTTTTCATGCAGAGTGGCCAGGGAATCCATGAACTTTTCCTTGGAACAGCCGCAGTAAAAGCGTACATCTCTGCGGTCCAGGATCTTTGCGTCCGGGAAATACATCTTGATGATCTCTTCCAGATCTTTTCCTTCATCGATCAATTCAGAGACAGGTTTCTGTGTCTTGGCCACTTTCTCACAGAATTCAATTGTCTCTTCACTGGCCTTCGGCAGCAGCTGATAGATCAGACCGCCGGCTGCCTGCACCCTGCCTTCTGGATTGACTAAGACGCCAACCCCAACAACAGATGGGATCTGTTCAGATATCGCAAAGTAATAGGCAAAATCATCGCCCACTTCTCCGCTCTGCAGTGCAGATGTCCCTGTGAACGGTTCCTTCAGGCCCATGTCCCTGGTCACTGTTAAGGTACCGTCAGTGCCGATGCCCTGGCCGACTGCCAGATGTCCGTCTTCTCTGACTAAATAGACATTTGGATTGGCCGCAAAGCCTTTAACGTTGCCGTCTCCATCCGCCTGTGCCAGCACGGTGCCGATTGGACCTTTGCCATTGAGCACTGCCTGCACCTTTTCATTTTTATTCTTCAGATCAGAAGCCATGATGGCAGTCACAGTCATCGTACGTCCCAAAGCCGCAATGCTTGTCGGCATGGCATGATGATGGACCCTGGCTTCTTCTACTAACGCTGTCGTACGGGCGGCGTGAATTCTGACTTCTCCGTTCAATGCGTCCGCAATGACAATTTCGTCTTTCATTTTACAATTCTCCTATATAAGCGGTCATTCATTTTTCTGACTCGGCGGGGATCGACTTTCAGCACCCTGCGGTCATAGGTAAAGAGACCGTTGCATTCATCTTCTACATCACTGACCTGTGTGTAGATGCAGCCGCTCAATCCTTTTCTGATATTGCCAAGGATCATTTTTTCATAGAGATGATTAATGGCATCATCCAGTACTTTCTTGTCCTTGAACTTTTTATATCCATACAGCTGATTGCACAGCGTATGTCCCCATTCAAGATAGGAATATCCGCCGAACTCACTCAGCAGCAGAATCCTCTTCTTATCCTTCTTATTTGCATGGAATGGGAAGAAGTAATCATGGATGCTGTTGAAGTCGCCGCATCCCTGATCAAACCAACCGGATGCACTGTCAACCAGACGTGTACGGTCATACTGCTTGATCCTGCGGGTCGTCTGCTCACTGCTGAACTGCCCCCATCCTTCATTGAACGGGACCCATGCAAAGATGGATGTCACATTGTACAGTTCCTCCAGCATCGCATCCAGTTCTTCATAGTAGGCAAGCTTTGATTCTTCACTGCGGACCAGCTTTGGATTGGAGCCGTCATCCTTGATATGCTTAAAGCCCAGAGACGGCAGCACACCCAATGTCTTCTGATCATATTCCGTAAACCCGCCGGAAGGCATATCCTGCATGACTAAGATGCCCATGTGGTCGCATAAGCTGTACCATCTTCGATTCTCTACTTTGACATGCTTTCTGAGCATGTTGAAGCCCATATCTTTAATGGTCTGCAGTTCATAGACCATTGCCTCTTCACTTGGATACGTCATCAGGCCGTCTGCACTGTATCCCTGATCCAAAAGACCGGACAGGAATAAAGGCTTATGGTTCAGGCAGAAGCGCATGATGCCGTTGGCATCAAAGGCTGCAGAGAACTGGCGCATGCCGAAATAACTCTTGACGACATCATCATCAGTCGAGACATATAAATCATATAAGAATGGATCATCACATGACCATGGATGGAAATCCGGCAGTGGCACGGTGTAATGCCCATCATTGGTAATGCCGCTGTGGATGACATGGCCGTCACAGGATACTGTAACAACAGCCTGTTCAAAGCTGCCGGCCGCATTGACATACACGCATGCATTGTCATAGTCCGGGGTGATCTTCAGATCATGGATTCCATGCGGTGCAATATCTTCAAGCCATACCGATCCCCAGATACCTGAAGAAGGTGTATACCACATGCCGCTGTGATGGGTGACCTGCTTGCCATAGGCATACAGGCCAAGTTCACTGTCATCAATGATCTTCAGCATGATCGTATTCTGATATTTAACATATTCGGTGACATCAAAGCTGAATGGTGCATAGCCGCCTTTATGACTGCCGACCTTCATGCCGTTCATGAAGACAATGCATTCCATATCCACAGCTTCAAAATTCAGCCAGGTGCGGAAGGCATTTGGACGGTAGGCAAACTGACGGCGGTACCATACTGCCTTGCCCGGTTCCAGCTGTTCCTCACTTCCGCTGAGCAGAGAGCCTAACGCAAAAGGAACGGTGATATTCTTCCAGCCGTCCTCTTTGGTGTCTCCGTTTCTTTCCGTAATCTGATACTGCCAGCTGCCGTTCAGGCTCTGGTAGCTGTCACGCTGCATCTGCGGGCGTGGATATTCAGGCAGCGGATGTTCGCGGTCTAATTTTTCTCCCCAGTCACTGATCAGTGTCATTGTTCTTCCTTCTGATATGCAAACATTCTAACATACAACTTATGATTTCCGGTTCTTGTTCATGTCATGGCGGTGCAGCAGTTCCCCTAAGACTGTCAATCCAAGCGACAGCCCATGTGCCAAGGCAGAAGCAGCCAGCACCTGTGTCCAAAATGAGGAATAGGCAGATACTGTTTCACCGGCATAGGTGACATAAAAACCATAAATGACTGTAATTGCAAAAGATGTCAGGATCATGACAATCTGTGCCAGGAATACATTCCATTCCGTTTTCCGTAAGAACGTCAGGCAGAAAGGAACGGCACATGCCGCAGTCGCCGTCAGCACAAAGCTGAGGGACATGATATTAAAATAGCTTGTGATCATCATATACAGTACAAGGATGCTCATGAAAAGTCCCGTACCCAGTCCAATCAGGATACTGATCAGATTTCTTCTTGTGTTATCGCTCATAGCTTACCTCGGTACTATTATAATACGAAAAAATGTTCATAACGCCAGTTCACAAAAAACAACCGGAAACAGATGTCTCCGATTGTTTATCCCATTAATGCGATGAACTGATACATGCAGATGAAGTGGCAGATGCTGCCAGCTAATACAAAGCAGTGGAACAATTCATGATTGCCGAAGCCCGGACGGTTCAGCACTGCCGGTTTCAGCGAATAGATGACGGCACCGACGGTATAGAGAATTCCTCCTGCCAGCAGCCAGTTGAAGGCACCGCCCTGCATTGCCTTGAGAATTGCCGGCATGACCATCAGACATGCCCAGCCCATTCCTGTATAGATGACGGAGGACACCCACTTTGGACAGGTGACCCAGAACAGCTTGAACAGCATGCCAGCTGCAGCCATGATCCAGATGACGGTCAGCAGCAGTGTGCCTGCGCTGGACCCTTTTAAGGCAACCACGCAGATTGGCGTATAGGATCCCGCAATCAGCGCAAAGATCGACATGTGATCAACTCTCTTCAATACCATGTTCACTTTTTTAGAAACATTGAAAGAATGATAGGAAGCACTTGCCCCATACAGCAGGATCATGCTCATCATGAAGACGGCATAGCTGATCAAACTGCTGGTGGAAGCACCATATGCTGAGGCATGGATCAGCAGCAGCGGCATGGCAATGATGGCTGCGATAAAGCCGCCGAAATGCGTATATGCACTGACCGGATCTTTCGGATGAAAAGAACCGCTGGATTTCTTGACAGTATCGTGAAGCACTGTGTTTGTGGAAAGGGTTGTCATAGTCCACCTCCTTCAGGAAACACTTCCTGATGTGTCTCCATACTATCGGTTTTTAAATAACCTGTCAAGAGTTTTTAATATACATATTATCGGTTATGAATAATCAAAAAGAAAAACTGCATTGCTGCAGTCTCTCTATTGGTTACTTTTGATCATTGCTGTCCTTGAAGGATGCATCCTTCGGTGTATCTTCCGTTGTCAGCTTACTGGAAGGATCTTCAGACTTTTCTTCTTCCTGAACAGGTTCTTCTAACGGCTGTGTCTCTTCCATCTTTTCAGCTGGATTGGAAACAGCTGGATCAACTACGAAGTCTGCCGAGATATCTTCACCCTTGACTAAACGAGTGATCTGTTCAGCTGTGAGTGTCTCATGTTCTATCAAGGCATTGGCAATGCTTTCCAGTTCTGTCTTATGCTTTTCAAGAAGATCTCTTGCGGCATCATGGCAGCTGTTGACAATCTTACGTACTTCCTGGTCAATTTCAAATGCGACCTGACCGGAAACATTGTTCGGTGAATTGTAGTCTCTTCCCAGGAAGACATTCTCTGTTCCAGAGTTGTACTTGATTGGGCCAAGATCTGACATACCATACAGAGTGACCATATCCTTTGCAAGGTTTGTCGCTCTTTCAATATCATTGGAAGCACCTGTCGTTACATCGTCAAAGAACATTTCTTCGGAGACACGGCCGCCCATATAGGAAGTAATCGTAGCCAGCAGATCATTCTTGGTCTCCATCATCTTTTCTTCCTTTGGTGTCATCAGGTTATATCCGCCTGCCTGACCGCGAGGAATGATCGTGACTTTCTGAACTACCTGTGCATTATCCATGAACAAGCCGACAACTGCGTGTCCTGCTTCATGATATGCGACCAGCTTCTTTGTCTTCTCATCATAGGTGCGGGATACTTTTGCAGGTCCCATCATGACGCGGTCGATTGCTTCATCGACATCTGCCATGGTGATCTCTGTTTCGTTATGACGCACAGCCATGATGGCTGATTCATTCAGTACATTTTCCAGATCAGCACCAGAGAATCCTGGTGTTCTCTTTGCTAAAGCACCTAGATCCATGTCCGGCGCAAAGTGCTTGTTGCGTGCATGGACTGCAAGGATTGCCTCTCTGCCCTTACGATCAGGAAGCGCAACTGTGATCTGACGGTCGAAACGTCCAGCTCTCAATAATGCCGGGTCCAGAACATCCGGTCTGTTTGTTGCCGCAATGACAACAACTCCTGTGTTCTCTTCCATACCATCCATCTCAACCAATAACTGATTCAATGTCTGCTCACGTTCATCATGACCGCCGCCGAAGCCTGCACCTCTCTGTCTGCCGACCGCATCAATTTCATCGATAAAGATAATGCATGGTGCTGTCTGCTGGGCCTTCTTGAACATGTCACGGACACGGCTTGCACCGACACCGACGAACATTTCAACGAAGTCAGAACCAGAGATGGAATAGAACGGTACATTTGCTTCACCGGCAACTGCCTTGGCAAGCAGTGTCTTACCAGTACCTGGATGGCCTGCAAGCAGGATTCCCTTTGGAATTCTGGCACCCATCTTTTCAAATTTCTTCGGATACTTTAAGTATTCGATGATCTCTGCCATTTCCTGTTTTTCTTCATCACATCCAGCAACATCAGTAAATCTGACTCTGATCTTGCCTTCCAGCTTCGCTCTGCTCTGTGAGAATTCAAACGCTTTTCCGTTTGCGCTCTGCGCACCGTTCATCTTGTTGATCATCCAAACAGCAATTCCTGCCATTAAGACAAACGGAATCAAAGAGATCAAAGTATCCACAAACATGTTGGATGCCGCAGCATCTACAATAGTGACCTTTGCGTCTGCTTTGTTCAAAGCTGTCAATGTATCTGAAATTTCGTCATTGGTGGAAGGAATTGTTCCTTCAACCGTGACGCTTCTTCCGTTGGAATCCTTCACGCTCATCTTGATGGTCGTGATATTGGATCCAATCGATACATTCGCTGCTTCTATTGAACTGTCACTCAGCGTGCTCTTCAGATCCTTATAAGAAAGAGTCTGTGTACCGGCACTGCTGCTCATTGAGAACAAGCTGATGATCGCAATGATGACAATTAAATACGGCAGCCAGTTGATAATCTTGTTTTTCTGCATTGATTACTCCTTATTTACCTTGGTAACATTCATCCTTTAATACGCCGACATAAGGCAGGCATCTGTAACGCTGATCAAAGTCCATGCCGTATCCTACGACGAATTCATTTTCTACTTCAAAGCCCACATAATCGGCCTTCATATCAACAACTCTTCTGCTTGGCTTGTCCAGTAATGTCGCAATCTTTACTGAAGCTGCACCCTTGTGCAGAAGTGTCTTCTTTACAGTTTCAATGGTCCTGCCTGTATCGACAATATCCTCGACCAGCAGAATATCCAGTCCAATGATGGATGTATCCAGATCCTTGATGATCTTGATGTCACCAATGGACTCTGTTCCTTCATAGCTGCTGACATCCATAAAGTCATACTGAAGATCCAGATCAATATGCTTGATCAATTCAGCCAGGAACGGAACGGATCCTCTTAACAAAGCTACTACTAAAGGAGATTTCCCCTGATAGTCTTCAGTAATCTGTTTTCCCAAAATAACTGCACGGTCTTTGATCTCATTTTCACTGACAAGAACTTTCTTAATATCCTTTTCTTCCCACATCTTCAAAAAATCTCCTTAATTAAAGGATATTGTATCACATTGACCGTAGGCCTGTCAGAGAAATGCAACACATCACAGCCAATTCCCGGCACAAAAATAACATTATTCTTCTGGTCACAGAGGACCGGCCATGTCCGGCGGAGATATTTCGGGATCTTGCGGTCAATAAAGAACCGGGAGACCTTTTTCTGCCCATACCGGAGTGAAATTGCGTCCCCCTCATTGAAATTCCGCAGGAGCAGCGGATAATCTTCGTCTTTGAGGGTCACTGCATAGATGCCAGGACTGCCTGCTTCCACGGCAAAACACTCCTGTCTGCCGAGCGCTGTCAGTTCTTTTTCGCTCTTTAAAGTATATTGATATTCATGAAAGCCAGAGTGAAGGAAGAAGAAATGGCCCTGCTGGACAAGATACTGGCCATGGACAGGGATTTCAAAGTCATCCTGGGTCATCAGGATATGATCAATCTCTTTACTGTGGAGCAGTGAGATGCTGCTGCTTTCTTTTTCCAGCAGTGCATCTGAATTTCCACGTTCTTCCGGTTCAATGACCATTCTCAGCAAAGCTGACCTGTCGTCTTCTGAAAGAGCACGGTACTGATCCAGATTCACCCGGTCTACTTGGATCATTGTATTGACCCGGCATTTCCGTTCCTGCCGCATGGCATTCTTTGAAGCAATCTCATGCAGGATCATATCTCTTTCGAATCTTGTCATCGGTCCGACCGTCTCTTTACGGACTTTATTTCTTGCGTATGTATCATCCGCATTTGTCTCATCCACATAATAGCGGATCTGATGACTGATGCAGTATTCTTCCAGATCCTTTTTGGTATCCTTCAGCAGAGGTCTCTTTACCAAGATACCGTGATACATATTCTCTTCTTTCAGGCCATAGTATGCCGGCACCAGATTCTTTTCTTCCTGCATCATATAGGTCTCCAGCAGATCATCTTCCTGATGGGCAATCAGCACACCAGCGAACTGCTTTTCCTTGACCAATTTGACAAAGAAGTCATAGCGCCACTCTCTTGCCGCAGCTTCAAAGTTTCCCTCCCATTGGAAAGGCTCACTGCGTACATAGCAGTCAATGTGACGTGCATCACAAAAGGAACGCACATATGCCTCTTCTTCATCAGCACTGCTGCGGTGATGATAGTTCACATGGGCTACCACACAGTCAATGCCTGCTTCCAGGCACATTCCCAGCAGGGCCATTGAATCTGGACCGCCGCTGACTGCACATAGCCATTTTCCTGCTAATTTCTGCATGCCCTTATGTTATCACGAATGCAATGTCTCTTTCTATTGAGATACTTACAGGATTCCCGTCAAAGCCAGCATCCCTCTAAGTCTGTCCTTCACTTCTAAGAACAGCGCATCCTGTGGGTCAAGATGTGCCCGGACATCAAACATACGGGCAGTATTCAGAAACTTCATGTCATTCAGATACAGCGTACTGTTCTTGCGCAGTCCTTCGACTAAGCCAATCCGCATCAGGCATCGGTTCCCGCACGGGTTGTCAACAGGGTCATAAGCCCTTGCATATGCACTAGTATTGCTGGTCAAAGGAATGACCAGAGCCTTATGCATTATAATCGCGACCACAAGACCAAAATGCTGGTAACCCATCTCATTGAGATATGCCTGTCCATAATCCATCCAGCAGATATCGCCTGTCCTGACTTTGACACCTGCTTCTTCTCCGCACGTCAAGGAACCTCTGTCGATCCAATTCTCTTCCGAGATCATGCACCTGCCCACTTTCCCCGGCATCAGTTCCTGATACGCCTCCCGCATGCTCTGCAGGTAATGATCAATAATTTCTTCGTTGCACATAAAAAAGCCCTCCCATCCTATATACACAGGCGGAGAGCTGTTTCTTTTCTATTTCTTTTCTGGTTCCTCGTCCTTCTCCTTGACGATATAGATTGGACGCTTCTTGACTTCCAGATATGTCTTTGCCAAGTATTCACCAATGATGCCTGTACTCAGCAGCTGAATGCCAGAGCAGAATAGAATAATAACAACAGTACTTGCCCACCCGGCAACAGGATCACCAAAGGCAAGCTTCTTTACAATGATGACAATAATGCCGATGACAGAAATGAATGAGAACAAGAAACCGAACCATGCGGCAAGTTCCAGAGGTCTTGTTGTATAACCGACTAAGCCATCAATGGCATAATGGAACAGTTTGCGGAAGGACCAGCTGGTCGTGCCGGCTGCTCTTTCGACATTCTCATAATCGATCCACTTTGTATTGAAGCCGACCCAGGAGAAGATGCCCTTTGAGAAGCGGTTGTATTCACTCATCGACAATACTGCATCCGTCATCTTTCTTGTCATCAGACGGAAGTCTCGCGCACCATCAACAATCTCTGTATCCGAACCATGATTCACCAGCTTGTAGAATAATCTGGCAAAGAAGGAACGCACTTTTGATTCACCTGTACGTGTAACTCTTCTGGTTGCACAGCAGTCATAGCTGCCGCTTTCTACCGTATCAATCATCTCTGGCAGAAGTGTCGGCGGATCCTGCAGATCAGCATCCATAACGACCACAAAATCGCCTTTCGCTTCCTTGAGTCCAGCATACAGTCCAGCTTCCTTGCCGAAGTTGCGGGAGAAGGAAATATAGTGGATCCGTCCATCTTTCAGATGATACTGTCTCATCAGATCCAATGTATGGTCACTGGAGCCATCATCCACAAAGATATATTCTGTATCAATATCCTTGTCCTTCTTTAAAGAAGCAGTGATCTCGCCGACCTTTTCACAGAACAGAGGAAGGACTTCTTCTTCATTGTAACAGGGGACAACGATACTCAGTAATTTGCTCATTTCATCTACCTCACTTGTCCGCTATTATTCTAACACGCGCAACAAGGAGAAAACTGAATCATCAGTGAAACTTCATCATCTGTGACTGCTGCAGTGCTCTGCAGCTTGGCACAGGCATCTCTTGTGGTGCTTTCATCACGGCTGCCAAAGAGATAGTATTTTCCTTCATTTGTCTGGATCAGAATGAATGGCGGAACGGTCGGATCAAGCAGCACTGTGACATTGCCGATCTGTGAAGCAGAGAACTTTCCTTCCAGATAATGTTCCATGCCAGTGCCCATCTTTCTGCTCAAGTGCTCAGGCAGTTCTTCCAGCAGAGTCACTTCCTTGATATCACTCAGCTCAATGCGGTATACCGTAGAGCCGGACTGCACCGTAAACTCCTGCGTATCAGAAGACATCAGGATATCCTGTGAACCGATCGAGCCAATCCAGATTCCTGTGAAAGGCATCGCAGCTAACAGCAGTACAGTCAAAGCCATGAAGATCTTGCCTGATGTCTTAGCCAGATTGATCGTTGAATTGACACCGATACGGTTGTTGATGATCAGGCGGGAGTCATCCTTGTTGTAGTAGAACAGTCCCCAGATCCAGTGGTCATCTTCATCGGCATACCATTCGTGTCCTGAATCCTTGGTCAGCTTTTCCTGCAGATGTCTTGTCTTGAATTCAATCTTGAAGGCATAGAAGCACAGCACCACCGTGATGATCAGGATCAGTGCCATTGACAGGACCGGCATCTGCTGCAGGAAGCACATGGATACTGCATATGCTGTCATTGCATAGCTGCAGATGATCCACATCTTGCCCCAGTTGTATTTGCGGATCCGGCTCAAGGCAATGGTCAGATCAGTATCTTCATCTACCATCTCTGCCTTGTTGCGGTACAGATAGCGGTAACCAATCCAGAAGGAAGCGCAGAAGGCTGCAAACATGATGTACATGACTGCCATTTCTTGATCAAATGCGATCAGCAGAAGACAGATGATCCCTGACGGTGCAAATACCCATGGCGAGATCCATGTGCTGGAAGGAATGGCATCCATATTTACAGACAAAGTATGCTGTTCCTCCGGATGTATCCATCCTCTCTGGGCCTTGATCTCTCTTAACTTTGTGTTGGTTGAAATATAAGGAATATACGGTGCAACAATCGCTGCATCCAGCCAGATGAACCAGGATGTCATGACCGACATCTCATCATTGAAGAACATGCATGCACATGCCAGCACCAGCATGATGGCATTGACAATGATCATATTCTTCCGATACTTTGCTAAGATCTTCTGGATCTCTGCATCTTCTCTTGCTTCATATGGAAGGGTTACACCAACGGCAATATTCTTCTTGAACTTTGCTTCATTGATCAGCATGACGCAGATCAAAATCGGCATCCATCCAATCGATGCCCATAGAATAATTTTCAACATCATTTCTGTATGCTCTCCTCGTACAGCTTTCCGCACATCTCCATGACTTCATCTCTGCTCATTCCAGCAATGCGAAGTTCCGAGATATGAAGACGCAGTGCATTGACTGTCTTTGCATCGACCTTCGCCGGTGCGTTCGGTGCGACCATCGTTCCGCCTCTGCGGTCAGTCACGATATAGTTCTCCTGCTTCAAAAGCTGATAGGCCTTTGAAACTGTCATCGAATTGATGCCGGACTCATCCGCCAGTGCTCTGACTGTCGGCAGTTTCTCAGAAGGCTGAAGCTTTCCTTCCGCAATGCCAATGACAATCTGATTCCTTAGCTGCAGGTACAGCGGCATCTTGCTTGAAAAATCAAATTTCAAGATCATATTCTCATCTCCGTTTGTATTATTGAATATAATACATATAATTCAATAGTCAATAGGTCTGCATCAAAAAACAGACCCGAAGGTCTGTTTTATTGATATAGAAATGCACAGCAGAAGGATCCAACCAGATATGCGACTGCAATCACAATCAGAAAATACAGGATCTGTGCCTGCTTTACATGGCCCTTTTTCAGCAGTTTCTCATAATTCACTGCATCCATTGCAAACCATGTCACTGCAAATGCCAGAATATAGATACATGCTCTGACAATGAACTGTACTAAAGACATTACTTTGTTCCGAAGATTCTGTCTCCGGCATCACCTAAGCCTGGGACAATATAGCCGTTCTCATTGAGATGATCATCCAATGCAGCTAAGTACAGATCAACATCCGGATACTTTGCCTGCACTGCCTTGACGCCTTCCGGAGCACCGACCAGACATACTAACTTGATCTGCTGTGCGCCTCTCTTCTTGACTGCCTCAATGGCATCGATTGCACTTCCGCCAGTTGCCAGCATTGGGTCAACGATCATGACAATGGCATCTTCCATACCAGCAGGGAACTTAGCAAAATATTCATGCGGTTCCAGTGTCTTTTCATCACGGTACATACCGATGAAGCCGACCTTCGCTGTTGGAACTAATCTTCTGATTCCATCTAACAGACCGATACCGGCTCTTAAGATAGGAACGATCACAACTTCCTTGGATAATTCAAAACCTGTGCATGGAGCGACCGGTGTTTCAATATCAATGGTCCTGACCGGCAGATCACGGCATACTTCATATGCCATCAATTCAGCGATTTCATCAAGATTCTCTCTGAAATCCTTGGTACCTGTGCTGCTCTTGCGCATCTGTGTGAGCTTGTGAGTAATCAATGGGTGGTTCAGTACTTCTAACATTGTCTATATCCTCGCTCTCTTTTTTCTGTTCTATCTTATTCCAAATGCGCTTCAATCGCAACTGACAACAATGGTATACTTAAAACAATGAAGATCCTAATTACACCTTTGATCCAGCATCCAAAGAGCGATGCTTCCTATTATCTGACGCAGAACCTGGCAACCCTGCTGCACAGTCTCGGCCATGTCGTGGCCATTTCAGCAGATCAGGCCAATGCTTTTCATTATGCTTCTGCCTACCCTGCCCCGCAGCCAAAAACACCCATGTTCCGGCGGAAAAAAGAGAACCGTTCCTATGAAGAGTGGATGTACAACCATGGTGCGATTGATGAGGATTATCTCAATGAAGATATGTCGCTTCTTTTAGAAGCCATTGACCATTTTCAGCCAGACCGGATCCTGACCATTGACCGCCTGGCAGCCGTTTCCGCCGGCAGGTTAAAGACCATCCCGGTAGATGCTGTTGTTAATTCCGCGATGTATAAGACGGTTGTCTTTCCAAGCACAACCTTAAAAGAATATAATGCTTTTTTATCTTCCTACCGTCTGGAACAGGTCCTTTCCTTAAAAGAGATCTATGCCCAGTGCCAGAACCGCTTTGGCTTCGGTCCGGTTGAAACGCAGCCGTTCACCATTCAGACCGATGTGCACCGCATAGGAGTCGCTTCTGTCTATCCAATGCGTAAAGGATTGACCAACCGTGTCTGTGTCTTCTTTCCAGATGTTCACCGGACTTCTCTTGCGCTCAGAAAGATCCTGGCAGACGCCTTCCTTGGTGCCCCATATGCTGTCTATGCCTGGTATCCTGGCTGCAAGCCGCAGAAGATCCAGAATATTCACTTCATAGCCCATCCAAGAGCAGATCTGATTCCTGGTTCCATCTGTGTCATCCATGACGGCAATGACTACTATACAAATCAATGTATTGCCCAGGCAATTCCGCAGGTCATCATTTCTTCGCATGAATATGCAAGAATGTACAACGGCCAGGCTGTTCAAAGGAACGGCATCGGCAGATATCTTTATGAAGATGAACTGACCATGGGTAATCTATACGAGAATTTCCGCAAGGTGTTGGCTGATGACAGCTATTACGACAACAATCAGGTACTCAAAGAAAAGATCACCGCTCAGGGTGATCTAAGAGAAATTCTGAAATACTGGAAGCAGTGATGCTTCCTTTTATTTGATCAGGCCAAGATGACGGAAAGCATTCTCCAGCCCGTTGTCATTGACATCCGTAGTTACATAGTCTGCTGCCGCCTTGCATTCAGGTCCTGCATTCCCCATTGCTACGCTGTAACTGCATAATTCAAACATCGAGATATCAATCTTTGCATCACCGAACGCAATTGTATCTTCACTGTTCCTGTTCAGATACTTCAGCAGAACATCAATTGCATGTTTCTTGGTGATTCCGGCTGGGCCTAAGTCACCGAACAGTGCTTCTTCTCCCTTGCCGCCCCAGGTATTGGCAACCAATTCCGGGAACTCTTCCTTCGAATCCAGATGATCCTGATAGGATGAAAGAATAAAGGAAATCTTATTTACATCATCTCTGTAGAGAGCATCTCCCTGCAGATGAATGAAGCTGTCCACAAAGCCGCTGGCACTCTTCTTTGCTTTTTCAAGATCCGCACCTTTGCCAAGAGAATATTTGATCATGGTCTCCGGTCCCTGTTCCAGCATATAGTCATTGCAGTACATACCGCGGTTGGCTTCCAAGTAGAAGCCTAAGTGACGGTCATTGCACCAGTCAACAATGTGCTTTGTCTCTTCTTTAGTCAGTCCCTGATGCATGACGACCTTTCCTTCGGATTCAACATAGGCACCGTTGCCGCCGATCATACCGTCTGTTTCACATAGATGCCGCTGGGCTATCTCAGCCTTTGAGCATCCGGTACACAGATAGATCAGATGTCCGTTCGCTCTTGCTTCTTCAACTGCCTTGGCAGCGGAAGCCGGCAGTTTCGCCTCATAGTCGATCAATGTCCCATCCACATCCAAGAACACAATTTTACTCATACGTCATTTCTCCTGTATGTCCATTGTATTTGATAAACAGATTCACCGTGTTCCTGAATCTGAAATTTACTGCAGTACCATTTCAATCTGTTCTATTGTGACCGGTCCCTGACGCAGGATCTTCAGCTCGCTTCCTGTGCAGTCGATGATGGTGCTTGCTTCTCCAAAGGAAACATTTCCTTCCATCATGCCGTCCAATGTCGGACAGGACTTTTCAATCTCATCCAGAGATGTACATACTGGTTCTCCAGACTGGTTGGCACTGGTCATAAAGACCGGTGCACCTGCTGCCTTGATCAATTCTCGCAAAGCATCACTGGTTGCCATACGGATAGCCAATGTCTCCATACCGCCGTTGACATAGGCAGGCACTTCTTCCTTCTTCTTTAAGATAAAGGTAACCGGACCCGGCATAAAGGCACGGATCAGTTTCTCTGCTCTGTCATCTACATAGGCAATCTCTTTGATCTGATTTTCATCCGCACACATCACAGGAAATGCCTTAGTCAAAGGACGGTGCTTCACATCCCTCAGATTCTCCTGTGCCTTTTCTGAATCCATGCGTGCACACACACCGTAAACAGTATCTGTCGGAACTGACAGGACACCGTCATTTTTTAATATCTCTGCCATAGCAGCAATTTCACTCTGCGAATATCTTTTCATACTTACCTGAACATGGACAGCACCATTGAAAATACAACCAAAACGAGAATCAACATAAATAGTACTTTTGATAGCTTTTTGCTGTTCATTGCTTTCTCCTTTGCGCTAAAGTATTATAGTACGAAAAGCGAGGGACTGCATTATGATACGTTTTGACAGTGACTACATCGAAGGCTGCATTCCAGAGATCCTTGAAGCTCTGCAGCGCACCAATGAAGAACAGACCCAGGGATACGGGATTGATCCACATTGTGAACATGCCCGTGCATTGATCAAAGAGACTATCGGAAGAGAAGATGCGGATGTGCATTTCTTAGTCGGCGGCACACAGGCTAACATCACCGTGATTGATTCCATTCTGAAACATTACCAGGGAGCAGTCTGTGCTGAATCAGGGCATATCAATGTCCATGAGACCGGCGCCTTGGAGGCAACAGGACATAAGTGCCTGACACTGCCGACCAAAGACGGAACAATCACTGCTTCTCAGGTCGAACAGCTGATTGAAGATCACTATCATGGAGAATCTGTTGAACATACTGTTCAGCCAGGAATTGTATATATTTCCTTCCCTACAGAATCCGGCACACTGTATTCAAAAAAACAGCTGACAGATCTGTATGCTGTATGTCAGAAGTATGACATTCCATTGTTCATTGACGGCGCACGTTTAGGCTATGGCTTAATGGCACGCACCAACGATGTGACCATTCAGGATATTGCCAATCTCTGTGATGTATTCTATATCGGCGGCACCAAAGTCGGTGCATTGTTCGGTGAAGCCGTTGTCATCACCAATGACAAATACAAAAAAGACTTCCGCTACAACATCAAGCAGAGAGGCGGCATGCTGGCAAAAGGAAGAATGCTCGGTATCCAGTTTGAAGAACTGTTCACCAACAACAGATACTTCACCATTGCAAAGCATGCAATTGACCTGTCAGATAAATTGACAAATGCACTGCAAGAAAAAGGATATGCGTTCTATTTCCCTGCTATGACAAATCAGATCTTCCCAATCTTATCCAATGTTAAGATGAAGGAACTTGCACAGAACTTTGCCTTTGAATCATGGGGCAAAGTGGATGATACACATACTGCTGTACGCTTTGTCATTTCCTTTATGACAAAAGAAGAAGCAGTTGATGGACTGATCAGTCAGCTATAAGAAAAAGGATTTTTTCCAACATTGGAAGAAATCCTTTTCATTTACTTTGTAGGGCTGGTGGACATCTGTGCTTCCTGTTTCCAGTTATTGATATCCCAGATGTTGTCATGGACTGAGAACCAGTTGTTCGGCAGGAACTGATAGCCGTTATTTCTGCTTGTATCCCAGTCTGCTGCATTGGTTGAAGATATGACATACTGCGTTCCCTGCTTTGCGGTATTGGTAATGAGATTGCCTGTAAATGGGTTCGCCGCATTCTCAATCACATTTGAGGTCGCAATTGTAGGCACATCCGCATTTGTCATGAATTCATCTGATGTTGTAAAACCGGTGCTGTTGAAATCCTTGACCATCAACAACGGTGCATAGGATTCCAGATCTTCAATGGTTGTATCTCCATCTTTCAGTTTCAATTCATCGAACTGTCCCAATGGGAAGCCATGATCTGCCACAAGGATGATTCTAGTGTTGTCATAGACACCGTTTGCACGCATGTAATCGAACCATTTGCCCATCTGTTTCAGAGAAGCCATGTTGATGTGATATGTCGGCAGGCTCTCTCCGTCTGACATATCCATCGTTTCTCCATTGACTGTAAACCGGTCGCTGTTCTCAGCATCGTACTCTCTGTTGTCTACCTTTGCCTCAGGCTCATATTCAGGTTCCTGTAGAATTGTTTCTGCATGTGTTGTCTCATTATCCATCATCAGGAAGTTATTTGATTCTTCCTCGGTGATATTGGTCATGTTCGACAGATTCTTCAGGACATTATAGTTGTCCATAAATGTCTGATCATATCCAGTAGCGGTTCCATCAGAGCCCCATTCCTGTGACCCATATTCATTGATGTTCTTCTGCTGGAAATAGGTGCCGCTGTCATAGAGGAATACCTGGAATGGCAGAGGGGACGACTTCATCAAGCTGTAGCAGAAGAAGTTGCGGAGATTGTTGGTGTATACTGCGTTGTTTGCAGCAGAGTCATTGAATCTGCCGATTGTATGATATTTGTTGATATTTGAATACTCATCATAGATTGATAAATCAGTGATCCATTGATAGTTGCCGTAAGGCACATCACAGACAGTGACATTATATCCATTCTGATCAAACAAAACCGGCATGACCTTCAGTGCTTCATTCTGCTTATCTACTAAGGATTCACTGCTTCTTGCATTTAATTCTGTCGGTGTATATTCATAGCCGCCAAACAGTGCTGCTGAAGCAAAGTTCGTATGCCAGCCATAAGACAATGTATTGGAATAATACGTAAAGCCGTCGAACTGCTGTTCCAGCTGCAGGTCTTCATTCAGCAGATATGGAATATACGGTCCCATCGCACGGTCCAGCATAAAGACAACAACATTCGTTCCAGTTTTGCTTAAAGTGAAGTTCGGTGTATCTTCGGCAATCTCTGCTGCCTGTTCCTTTAATGGAGATACAGCAGTGCTAATCTTGTTCATATTCACAACAGACATGCCTGCAATCGCAATGATGCCGGTTGCCAATGCACCTGCTGTAAATTTCTTGTAACGGTTGAAAGTGACTGCCATAACAATGCAGAGGATAATGATCAGGCCGACATTGGCAAGCATCTCAACACCCGTAATCTTGAATCCTGCAGTATATACCAGTGCAGAGGATAATGTGCCAAACTTTGTACCAAAGAACATGTAATCCATGATGCTGATGCCGCATAAGATCCACATCACTTTCTCAAACATGACTTTGCCTTTTTTCGAAGAAAGCCAGTAGAATACACCAAACCAGATCAGACATGTTCCAAAGGACAGGCAGAAAGCACTGACCACATACCATAATGGATTATGGAAGTTATACAAGTCTACAAATTCCTGCGGAGAAGAACTCACCACAGAAGAAGGAATCAAAGCACCAAAGATTACCGCCAGCAGCAATGCAGCCAGAAGATACATTTTTGTATTTGGCACGGCTGCTTTGTTCTTTTCATCTTCATATGGATGTCTGCTGTGTACCGCCATTTTAACGACTGGATACTGCAGACCTAAACTGATCAGAACCAAAATAATATTATCTTCTGCTGCAGCTGTTGAAATGAACAGTGTATACAGCAGCAATGCAATTCCAGTTACAGAAGCCATCCACGTCAAAATCAAACCAGGATTCTTCAGTTTATAAAAGATATTCTTCACGAGTGAGAATACATTGTTCAATGTCCAGTAGAACAATAGTCCGGCTGGAGAATCGTACAGGAAAAAGAAGAAGAAGACAGCCATGCCGTACAGCTGGATCTTTGTCTTCATTGGAAAGCCCTTGGTATAGATGATGCATGACACCAAGTTCACTGCTGTCATAATGATCGGCAGTAAATTAATCGACATTCCACCGATGGCAATCAATCCATCCGGGCTGCCCAGATCTGTAATCGGGCCAAACGGAACACCCTGCAGAGCAGACATTTTTGATAAGAACTGATAAGCCGCAATAAAGAAAGGAATCTCCAAGAACAGCGATACAGATCCTTTGAATGCATCTGTAGGCTTATAGTGATTCTGTCTGTAGTAAGTCTGCTGGATCATCATTCTCTCGTCACCGGAGAATGCTTTTTTAATATGTGCTAATCCCTTATGAAGCTTTGCTTCCGTGTCTCTTTCTTCCGCCTGCATTGCATCTGCACGTTTATATAAAGGAAGGACAAGGAAATTCATGACCAAGCTCAGAACAATAATCGAAATGCCATAATCATTTGTAAACTGCTGGGCAAAATCAAAGATGAATTCAAACAGCATCTGCAGAGGACTGATCAGGATTGTATATAAGATAGAACCAAAAGTCATGCCTGTTCCTCCGAAGAATCTAATTCTTTCTGCTTTGCTGCCAGATAATCAACAGCTCTGACTGCACCTTCTCCTTCAAAACACCAGCACTCTTTACGAGCCTGATCTCTGCCCTTGGCATAACGTGTATCATGAAGGCATTCTTCGATTACTTCTTTTAAAGAACCAATATCATCTTCATTCAATACATGGCCAATCTTCGGCAGGATTTCTGTTGTCCAGATTGGTGTATCGAGCCACCATGCATCATAGACATCTGTATCGATCTGTGCTGCTGTATAAATGACCGGCTTATCATAGACCAGTGTGTAATCAAAGATGACACCCGAGAAATCTGAAATCATCAGATCCGCTCTGCGCAGAACTTCAAAGTTATCATTGTCTCTGTTCCATTCAAGCTGATCAGAAGCAGGATATTTCTTCATAAATCCATCAATCATATCTTTTTCAGAAGTGAATGACTGTGGATGAGGACGGATAATGACATGGAAGCCAGTATCTAATAATGGCTGAATGATCTTATCTCCGAATTTTGTAAGCAGACCTTCCGGTCCCCAGGATGGTGCCAGAAGAACAGTGATTGGATGTTCAGGTACTGGTCCTGCTTCCACCAATCTCTTGCGCATTTCATCCATATAAGGAATGCCGACTCTCACTAATTCCTTCTTCGGAAGATCTCTTAATTTCTCTAAGTTGCGGATATCATCTTCCTGGAACTGTCCTGAAAGCAGCACTGCATCATAGTAATCGATACCAAACATGCGATACATCGTGACTTCACCAGCTGCGTGGAGCACATGCACATAGTACTGCACTTCCTTGGAACGCTTCCATTGATAAACATCCAGTCCTGGTGTTGTAGAGATTACGATTCCGGCATTCAGGAAGTTCAATTTTGCAAAAGCTTTATTTCCTTCACCAATGAACTGTCCCTTCACATGCGGATATGGATTCTTCAGCCCTGGATCATCCGGTGAAGCAGTCATATAAACAACATCCAGTCCTCTGCGGTCCATTTCCCTGCAGATTGGCTCATAAACACTCCAGTATCTCTTATGGTCAGCAAATATCACAAAAGGAATCTTGTTCTGATTGACTGCGACTTTCTTACCGCCGCTGACAACAAACCGTATCTTCACAAAAAGCATGCGGAAGGAATAGATACCCGCACCAATCAATCCAATAAGGATAGTGAACAACATACTCCCTGTTCCAGGGTCGATATATAATAAGCGCATTTAAATTCTCCACAATTTCCAATTTGCAATACAGCAGATATTCTATCATTTTAGATTGTAAACTTCCATTCCAGGAAAAATGAAAGTGCTCTCGGTGATTAAGAGCACTCTGAATTACTATTATTTCTGATGAATCACAGTCCCATCATTCTTCCAGATGCTGTTTTCTGGAATTACGCCTCTGACACAGCTTGTTGGATAGACACGGCAGTTCCTGCCAATTACAGTTCCTGGATTCAGGACACTGTTGCAGCCAACTTCCACGTGGTCTCCCAGCATTGCGCCCATCTTCTTCAGACCAATTTCAATATTTTCATTATTGAAGCGGTCATGAACAACAATCAGCTGCTTGTCACTCTTCACATTAGAGGTAATAGAACCTGCCCCCATATGTGAATAGTAGCCAAGAATGGAATCACCTACATAGTTGTAGTGCGGTGTCTGTACATGGTCAAAAAGAATAACATTCTTTAATTCAACACTGTTGCCAACAACACAGTCTGCACCGACCAATGCACTGGAACGGATAAATGCACAGTGCCGTACTTCTGTATTCGGGCCGATAATGCATGGTGCGCCTAAATATGCACTTGGGAAGACATGGGCTGTCTTATGGACCCAGACATGTTCACTTACCTCAGTGTATTCATCCTTTGGAAGTGTTGGTCCTAACGCCAGAATGAAGTCCTTGATTCCCTTTAATGCCTCCCATGGATATTGATACTGTGACAGATAATCCCTTGCCAGGGTATGATCTAAGTCATATAAGTCTTTGATTGTGTACATTTGTTTTCTCTTTTCTATTTAGTCTTCATGTGTTTCGGTCAGGTTCTTGCTGGCTTCCTTCTGCTCATGCAGGAACTTGTTTGCATTCATTTTATCTTCGTTCGTTGCTTCTGTTGTCTGTGCCGGCTGATTGACCACAATCTGCGGATAAGGAATAGAAATGTGGTTCCGATCAAAGCAGAGCTTGATCTCACGGTTCATATCACGGACAACCTGGATTCTGTCCTTTTCATGACATTCTGCCAGGATTCGAATATTGACTGAAGAATCTCCCAATGAAGTCACGCCCTTGTAATACGGTCCTTCAATGATTGCCGGCACATGTTCACGGATATGCGGAAGTTCTTTCTTCAGGACTGCTTCCACTCTTTCCAGAGATTCATTGTAGTCAATACCAACATCAATGACTGCCGTAGAGTACTGCTTGGTCATATTGATGACCTGCTTGATTTCAGAGTTATTGAAGATCTTCACATCATGACCGCCGCTCAGTACTTTGGTTGTGCGGATGCCAATCTCTACAACGGTACCGCGCCAGTCACCAATTGTAACGATGTCGCCGACCCGGAACTCTCCTTCAAAGACAATGAATATTCCTGCTAGGATATCACCAATCAGCGACTGTGCACCAAATGACAGCATCAATCCTAAAATACTTGCAGAAGCTAATAATGACATAGAGTCTAAACCCATTGCTCCTAGGCAGTAGAAGATACCGCCGATGACTGCCGCATATTTCAAGAAGCTGTCCAGCAGCCGTCCAATGGTTTCGCTGCGGGCACCGAATTTTCTTAAGACAAGAAGGATAGTCTTGCGCACTGCCCAGGTCACTACAACTACTTCCAGCATCGTCAACAATACGAAGGTCAATGAGAAGATGTTGATGCCCTTCTCCCATTTCTGGCTCAATACATAAGCTAAGACAGAATGTGTCTCATTAGGATCAATTGTCATTGTGTTAATGACAATCAGGATCGCCAGCAGAATGATTGTCCAGCCAATGACAGAATATAACTTCTGTTCCGATGTCTTATCATCCCATGAGATATGTGTTTCATATCTGCTGGTCGCAGACTGTACTAACCTCTTTGTTCCATCAATTGTATTATGCTTGAAGAAAGCCGCATTACCGTCTTTTTTGTGAGCATTTTCTTCATCCACTTCAGCTTGAATCTCAGCTTCATCCGGTTCTTTATTCAGCACCAGCATCATTGTGATTGCAAACATGATCAGTCCGCAGATTACCGTCGTCCATAAGGTTGAACTGATCCGGCTGCTGTAAATGGAAGCTAGCGGCACCGCACAGTAGATATAGTCATCACCGCGCAGGATACCATTCATCATATACTTGGTACCGGCAATCGTCTGGAATCCTTCATAACCATCAGTGAATGCTTCTGATTTCATGCCGTATTCTGCAGCAGAATGTCCAATCAACTTCTCTTCAGAGATATAGTCGAAGTTCTGTGTCTCTGCGTTGACAGCGACCATTGTTCCTTTGTTGATCACTGCGATGTGTGACAGGACATAGCTCAGCTGCGTTGTCTTCAGTCTTTCTGCCATGACTGTTGAGTTCAATTTGATTTCCAGCATGCCAAGAGAATTTTGAAGGGAGACACCGATAAACTGTTCGTAGCTGTCCCCATCCCCTGAAATCTGTGCAACAACAGGCTGATACCCATTGATGACATCCCAGAATTGATAGGAGTCATCTACTTCATTCGTACTCAATGTATAGTTCAGATATGCCTTATTTGAAGTGGTTACATGCCCATTCTCATCAAAGAGATACACTGCTTCAATACCGCCTCTGCTGGCAATCTCACTGAATGCTTCATTCGATACTAATGCTGGGTCTTTATACAGCAGATACGATATGTTCTGCGCTCTTTCTGTATATTCTTTTGTATATTGATCCTTCAGGCTCTGAATCCGCTGTTCATTCACATCCAGTATTTCAGATACTGCATCCACCTTGATCTCATTCTTGATTCCCTGATGCGACAATGGAGAAAGTGTATGCAGATAATAGGTCATGATGAATACAATGATAATTCCCATGACCACGACATTCTTCATTCTGGACATGATCTTCTTATTCAGATACAAATGCTTTCCAATCTGCTTGTAGTCATCTGGTGAAGGCTTGGTCTGCGCCATTTCCTTACGGATCAATTCAGCATAGATTAGAAGGAATATCATTGTAATAGAAACCAGCAGAATATTCAGCAGTTCAATGTCGCTATAATTGGACTGGATCTCGCTCCATGGGACAACAGCAATCAACATATTGTTATCGATCCGTTTTGTTACAACATAATTATATTTCCCATTGATTTCAATTTTGCCAGAATAGCCATCTGATAATACTGTTGAATCCAGACCGATTTCAGTTGATTTCTTTCCAATCTCAGCCGTATTCTTCGCATAAAGAATCGTATCGTCACTCAGTGACACTTCTGCAATATATCCTGTTTCACCAACCACAATCGAACCTAAAGAATACTCCGGTGATTCTATCTTCAGCAGATCATTGTATTCATCTGTGTATGTCCGTCCGACGATCAATGACCCACCGTTCTTCAACGTACTGTAATAATACTTTACAGCACCGATCATGACCGGCATACGGGCACTCAGCAGTGTCTTCATTTCTGCTTCGTTCTTATCCCAGGCATGACCTGAATGATCCACCATGTTTCCCTGCGCATCAAAAAGATAGTATTCTTCCACATGGCACTGTGTTACAAACCAACTCAGATCTGTTTCCGCTGGATTCTGATCCAGGTAATAAGAAAGGATAGACGCTCGTCCAATCGAGAATTCATCAAAGATCTTTTCATTCTCCTGTGCTTCTGTCTGATTGTCTGAGAGTTTGGCTGCCGCCATTTCCAGTTTATCCAGTGAATTATTATATTGTTCATCAACTGCCGAACGGGCGTAGAGTTCTCCCAAAAAGACACCCATGACTAATAAACCGACCACAATGGTCAAAATACCTGTCACTCTGCTTTTTGTCAGACGTATTTTTCTCATTCTATCCCCTGTTTGCCTGCATGAATTATATCACTGTATGAACTAATGAACCAAAAAAGCTGGAGACCTGCCCATATGAAAAGTGGGTTTATTAATCACCCACTTTATTACTTTTTCGTTGTTGTCGAAGACGTTTCCGTACTGTAGCTTCCCGTCGGCAGTTCTTCCTGCTTAACGATTTGGCCATCATCAATCTGATTAATCACATTCTTCACAAATGTCACTTGATTTGTATATGGATAAACAACTGATAATTTCTCGCCTGGTGCAGATGCGCATATTTCATCACCAGTCAATCCTTCAACGTGATATTTTACAATATTCCAAGAAATACTTTCATTCAGCTGTTTATTCACCAATCCATATAATGCTTCTGAAGAAACATTGGTAAGGAACTCTCCCTTAATGGAATCCAAGATTGAATTGAACTTCAGGATTCCTTCCGGACTTGTAATTTTGTCAATAATGGCACTCATGACAATCTGCTGATGCATATTTCTGCCAAAGTCACCATCTGGAAGCCCTTCTCTTTCTCTGACATACATCAATGCCATTTCAGAGCTTAAGTTAATGTCTCCCTCTGGGAATGTTTCTCCGTCTAAAGCAGTGAATTCATAAGGGTTGTTGATCCAGACACCGTCCAACGCATCAATGATATGCTGGAAGGTATCGAAGTTCAGAATTAAATAATTATTGATAGGCTCATCCAGATAATTTCCCAGACCATTTAAAGTATTATCAATTCCAACCAGTCCCAAATGTGTCAGCTTATCATAGGAACTATCACCGCTGCCATAATATGGATTAGGAATATACGAGTCACGCGGCATATTAACAATTGCTACCTGATGTGTACTTGGATTGACTGTAACAATCATGCATACATCCGTACGTCCCTTCAGGCTCAGTGCACCCGTTTGATCATTTCCGCCAAAGAAGATGGTAAATGGAGCTTTTGTCAAAGTTGTATCACCCTGAACCGTTTTCTTCGCTTCTGTCGTTCTGGTAAAGGAATAGACGATCTCTGTGTCATTTGCAAAATTCTTATAGGTCGTCGAATCTTCCAGTGTAGTCTGATAGGATGCCGGCATAATAAGGAAATCGCCGTCATGATTATAAAGAGATGCAGCCGCATCAATGAATGAATCACGGTCAATTGAACTGACATTGCTGTTAAATGCATTTTTCAATTCAGACAATGCATATGTTGAATTATCCGCGTCTTGGTTCATAGAGGTAATAAAAGTTGCTTCTTTAAGAGTGCTTAAATCACTGACTTTGCCATCGTCACTGGCACTGGTATATTCAAAGACTTTTGTAAAACCATTTGTCTTTGCGTAAGAATCAGTCATTCGATATACATTGATTACTGTTTTTTCATCAGTTACCTGGTTCAATAATCCCGAAACTTTATCTACTTCATATGGAATCAATATTGTTCCAATCAGAAGCACTATGATTAGAATGATATTTACTGTTTTTGTAAAGATATTTCTTGGTTTTGTTTTTAAACTGAGAAAAAACGTCAATATAAAAACAACGATCAATGCACATGCAACAATCAGAGTCCATTTCAAAGGAAAAACTGGTGTCAATCCGAAAGTAACGAGAAAGGTAATGCCTGCCAGCACAGAAACAAACCATAAAAATCGTGAACTAACTACTCTCTTATACTTCTTGGGTGTTGGTTTATTTGTCATAGTCTTTTACTTTTTCCAATTTTCCTATTAAAGCATATCTGCCATCACTATTCTTTGGCGAACACGTAGACAATGTAATTAATTGATCAGATGCACTCACAGTAACACCTGAAGTGAATGTACTGTTCTCCACAAAACTGTTTACATAGCTGGTAAAGTCATCTGTTGTGTCAAATGTCAGATGCACATAATCTGCTGTACCAACCGTTTCAATACCGGCAACTATTTCCACCTGATATAGAGCAGTTGGTGTGTCTATGGTAAACACTTTATGTGAATCATAATAGGACTGATCAATATAGTTATTCAGTGCTGTAAACATTCTGCCTTCACCGTTATACATATAGTGCGCATAGAATACTGTATTCTTATCTGTAAATCCTCTGGAATTACGATAATCAATAAAGACACATCCAGCATAGTTCGGTGTCCCATCAAACAGATGGTCCAGATAATATGAATTATCATCACTGTATGTTACAGGATAATCAATTACACTGTCAGGCAATGTAATCCATGCCGCAACATTTTCATTCTGCTGTTTCAGATAATCCCAGTCAATCGATGATTTATTCGCTGCTGCAGAAGCAGTACTGGACGCTGTAGCTTCCTGCTTGGCTTCTGTTTTCAATGTATCGTATTTATTATCTGCTTCTTTATATCCTATTAATCCTGAAACAAGTTTATATCCTGAAAAACCAGCCACGATTAAAGCAGCTACCAGAATAATATCCAGTACTATTTTTCCCTTTTTATTGAGAATCTTTTTTGTTTTCTTTTCGTTGTTTTCGGACATTTCTGCTTCCTTTTCCCTCCTATTTTACATTCCCTCACAAACTGATGCAACAAAAGAACTATTTGTGGGATAATATGTGAATGATAGGGATTGATATTGTACAGATCAACAGGGTCGAACTCAAAGACGCTTTTATTAAACTGGTTCTGACCCCAGAAGAGCAGGAAGAACTGCTCGGCAGGCACACCGAAGCAGGTAAAAAGGAGTATCTTGCCGGTAGATTTGCCGTCAAAGAAGCCATATTCAAGGCTACTCAGGATCAAAATTACTTAACGTATGCATGTTTAACCTCTGATAATGGAAAGCCTTACATTAAAGATCACCCAGAAATTGATGTCAGCATCTCTCATGATGGCGGAATTGCTGCGGCTGTTGTACAACTATAAAATGCGCTCTCGCGCATTTTTTTACTGTTCGTTCTGTAATCTCTGGACCATTGCCAGCAGTGACTTAGCTGAATTAAAGTTTGCCGGAACAATTTCTGAAGCAGGAATGGAAATGTCGTAATTGTCATTCAATGTAGAGATGATCTGCAGGATATCAAATGAATCCAGAATATGATCATCAATCAATGTTTCACAATTAGCGAAATCAACATCTTCTTTAATATCTTCTAATAAACCAATTAATTCATCCATTGTATTTACCTCTTTACATGCCCTATTTTACACTAATTGCAGGTGTATTCAAGATACTGGACTCCATGAAGTCCCTGGCAACCACATAATCATCTTCATCATTTCTCAGGATGATCTTCGGCATTGTTCTGCTCAAGAACAGATAGATGCCTTCAGTAATGGAATACGCACCAATATTGTTGAAGACCAGCAGGTCATTGATGGAAAGCCCCTTCCCATTAAAGGCACGGATCTCAACATCATTGGTGGAACATAATGATCCGCAGATGCACCATTCTTTGTCTTCTGTATCAGAAGTTGTCTTGATATGCTGCATGACTGGACTGTTCATGCCCATCATGGAGCCATAATAGTTGATATGGTTGATGCCGCCATCAATAATACAGTAATTCACACCTTCATTTTCCTTCAGGTCCATGACCCGGGAAATGTAGGTCCCGCAGTATGTAGCATAGAATCTTCCCATTTCAATTGTCAGATCCGCTGTCTCACTGATAGAACATAATTCTTCATGAATGTCCCTTAATGGGTTCAATGTATCACTGTAGTTATCCTTATCGAACATGGATACACATAGTCCTGGACCATATTCAAGCTTCTCCAGCTTCAGCCCATGTTCTGTTTCAATCTCGTGGTACAGATCTTTTAACAGATCCAGTTCCTTCAGCTGCTTGGTCGTATTTTTCCTCTGCGTTCCGGCAAAGTAATGGATGCCCTTGATCACAGTATTTGGGAACTCTTCTGGATGATCAATCACATATAATAAATCACTCTTTGACATGCCAAACTGTGATCCGGCATTCAGTCTAGGAAGTACAGGTACAGTCTTGTTCTCGCGTACTGCCTCTTCACTGATTTCATGCATATGCTTCAATGATTCAGCGGTGAAGATATCGACGCCATATGTCATCGCTTCCTTGATATCCACTGGTGTCTTGTTGACACCTGAATACAAGATCTTAGACGGTGCTACATGGAGGTTCTCGCAGATGGACAGTTCTCCTGGTGAGCAGACTTCCAGATGGTCGACAAACTCTGCCATGACAGGGATCAGAAACGGATTTGCCTTGATGGAATAGCATAGGTGGTATCTGCCATCCGCAATCCTTCTCATCTCTGCAACTCTCTCCTTCAAAGAAGCCAGATCAAAAACATAGCATGGCGTGCCATATTCTTCCGCAATCTTTGAAAGTTCCTTCTCTTTTAACATTACTTGATTCCTCCAAGTGCTTTTAACTGATTACGGTCAATTTTACCATTCTTTGTCATCGGCATTTCTTCCAGCTGTGTCAGCTTATTTGGCAGCATGAACGGCGGCAGGATATCTCTCAGTTCTGTCAGCAGTTCCTTGCCTTCTCTGTCACCTGTATAGAACAGCAGGATCCGTTTCTTTGTCTGGTCATACAGGCAGCAGGCTCTGGTAATACTTCTTCTCGCCTGTACTGCTGTTTCAATTTCACCAAGTTCAATACGATGTCCCAGATGCTTGATCTGGAAATCTTTTCTAGATGTGTAGACCAGCTCTCCATTCTCTAGATATTTGCCGAGATCGCCAGTACGGTAGATCCGCTCATACGTCTTCTTGTTCAATGGGTTTTGAGTGAAGACAGCCTTTGTCTTCTCTTCATCTTTATAGTACCCCAAAGCAACACATGTGCCGGAAACACAGATTTCACCCTGCATACCTGGAGCAGTGACCAGGTGGTCTTCCTCATCCAATAAGAAGACTTTCTCATTAGAGAAGGATCTGCCAATCGGAATGTTCTCATCCAAGGCATATTCTCTGTTCTCTAAGACATGGAAGGTGCAGTTGCAGGTAATCTCGGTCGGACCGTATAAGTTGACATAGGTGGCATTTGGAAGTGCCGCTCTCCACTTATTCAGCTGCTTAATTGGCATGACTTCGCCGCTGAACATAATCAGACGGACATCACTTGGAATCTTATAGCCAAAGCCATTCATGATGGAGACAAAGCACATCGCACTGACAGCCCAGATCAGAACCGTTACATGGCGGTCACAAAGATAATCCATTAATAATGTTGGATTGGAAAAATATTCACGCGGAATGATCATAACTGTCGCACCCGTATAAATGCCGGAGAAGATATCCTTCACCGATACATCAAAGTCAAACGGTGCCTGGTTGCCGATAATATCATCTTTGCGGATGCCAAACGTCTGATCCAGGATCTCAATGAAGTCAATGACGCTGCGGTGGCAGACAGTCACACCCTTTGGGGTCCCCGTTGAACCAGATGTAAAGTTGACATATAAAGGATCAGTGTCCATGGCATCTGAGCGGATCCTGTCCAACACGGAATGATTGACTGCTGCCTTCTTCAAGATATCTTCAATCTTGACGATCTCAATCTCTCTTTCCGCAAACAGTTCCTGTGCCTTGGCAAAGTTTTCTTCATCCGTTAACAGGATCTTTGATTCCAATACATCTAATATTTTATATAAACGTACTTCCGGCTGTCTGGTATCCAATAAAGAATAGAATCCACCGGCGTATACGGCACCGAACATTCCGGAAATTGCTAATACACTCTTTTCTAAGTAGAAGGATACCGGTTCATTCATAGCAATTTTCTCTGCCAGAAAAGACCCTATCTTCTGGGCATTGGTGACCAGCTGTATATATGTTATTTCTCTGGAAGGATCCGCAAACGCTGTTTTTTCCGGATAGACGCGTGCACTGTCTTCCAGCCACTGCAATACATTCTTCTTATTCATAAAACCTGCTTTCATCAGAACCCGGCATACATCATTGCAACTGCATCATAACCAGGTCCATATGCACCAAATAGTATAACCGCAAATATCAATGCATACAAAATTCCCCAGCGAGCAGCCAAAGGCATGCCTTCAAACTTCTGACGGATCGGGTACTTCTTTTCCTTCAATACACTGACAATGATTACAACAATAAATGCTAAAGATACCGTTACATAATCCCACACATCCATGCCTAAATACGGAAGTGTGGAGACACATCCCTTCCAGTTAAAACTCACAAAGATATTGCTGAACATCTTCCAGCCTAGAGCGAATGTAGATGCACGGAAGAACATTTCACCAAAGATAACAATAATGAACAGCTTAATGAAGCGGAATGTCCTGATGCCCCATCCATTTACATTCAAATTGTGTCTTTCGCACCAAGTCTCAAATGGCTTCTCCGCAAACATTTCGATGATCATGAACACAAAGTAATATATGCCATAGAAAACATATGTCCAATATGGTCCATGCCAGAAGCCATTGGCCAGCCATACACATAACAATGCAATGGAAGGTCCAAGGTATCGAGCCAGCAGTTTATGACCTTTTTTCGTTAAATGCTTGGTCAGATTCTGGATTGGCTTGGATAATGAAACAGGATAGAAAATATAGTCGCGGAAGAAGGTTCCCAATGTGATATGCCAGCGATGCCAGAAGTCTCCGGCATTCTTGGCAAAGAAAGGCTGACGGAAGTTTTCAGTGATTGTAATTCCAAAGATCTTACCGGCACCAATTGCAATATCAATGGTACCCGCAAAATCCATATACAACTGTATCGTGCAGAACACCGCACCAATCAGACAGAGACCGCCATTATCGGAATGATCTCTGAAAATAGCAGTCACAACTGGTGCTAAATGGTCAGCAATGACCATTTTCTTGAATAAACCCCAGATAATACGTTCATATCCGACAGCCAGATTATCTGCTGTAATTGAATACCCAGCAAACAGATCTGCAGACAATTCATTAAAACGTGTGATAGGTCCTTCCAAGATTGTCGGAAAGAAGCTCGTGTATAAAGCAAGCTTGAAGAAATTATGTTCTGCTTCAATCTTTTTATTTGATACATCAGAAAGGTAGGAGATGCATTGTAATGTATAGTAGCTGATGCCGATTGGCACAGCAATTGTTAAAGCCGTAAAGCTTCCACCCCATAAGCTCGTGACTGAAGAACCGATGAAGTTTGTATACTTTAAAACGACAAGGACAGCTAGATTCAATAATACAGATACGACCAAGATCCGATGCTTCTTTTTCTTGAAAACTTTTCTATCCATCCCCTCTGGTGCCTTCTTCATAGAAGAAAGCTTACGGGCGAACAGATATGTCATAAACGTAGTAGCTACATTATATAAGAGGAGGAACTTTGACCACATAAAGAAGAAACCATAATCCGCAATCAGTAAAACCGCCCAGCGGTATTTCTTAGGCGTTAGCTGATATATGACAGCGACAAGTGGTAGGAATGCCGCAAAGAATAATGGTGAGTTATACGATAATGTCATTTCTTTCCCTCATGATAGAGCTTTGATCCCGCATATGTTTTTGCCCATTCTGCATATTTTTCTTCATTTCTATGGTCAGTCAACGAAAAGTTCTTGGACAAATATTTACCTATATCAGATGTGATCTTCTTCGAACCGCTCAGGTTCAAGTGATCTCCTCCATCTCTTGTGTCTGTGCTCCAGTCAATCGAAATCTTCTGTATTTCATCCTTTTCGTTATAGTCAATATAGGTAATTTGATGCTGCGTGCACCATGCATCAACTGTCTTGTGTTTACCTTCTGTCCAATTCAATGCAGAAGGAGAAGTCACCATTAATAAGGTGATATTGTTGTCTTTGCAGATTTGAAGGATTTCAGTCAAATAATCCTGACTCAAGCTGTCCAATGGAAGCACTGCCGTGCTGCTGCTCATATAGTCAAGACTGCCAGTATATGGCACAGTTGTGTCCAATATGTTTGCACCCTTCATATGGGCACCGCCGAACTTTTGTTTAAAATTTTTCAGTACATAGTGATAATGAAACACTGGAATGGTTTGTGACAGGAGATATTTTTTGTGATTTGGATAAGAATACAGCGTACTTGTCTCTAATATCATGACTGAAGGCTTTTGCTTCTTCAAAGCATGTTTTAGTACTGCAACCGTATCTCCTGTCCACTGTCCGGGAGTTGCACAATTGTATGAAGCAATTCCATACTCTCCAAACAATTGGATTGGTGAAAAGGCAGCCCAGCATTCACTGTCGCCGAGAAAAAGAACATCCAAAGAATTTTCCTTCTCTTTATTGATCATCTTATTCTTTTGATTGACTTCAATAAACTGGTATCCTTTGCTGGTATAAGAATAGAAAGGAATGCATACAATCATAAGCAGGATGCAGAAGCCAACCATAAATCCAATAATTGTTTTTTTTGTCACCTTATGATTGGTCATTTTTCCCTCCTCTTCTTATATGTTTGAATAAATGCTTGTTGATGAATACAGATCATCCCATGCCTGATACTGTGCATCTCCTCGATGATCGATCAAATCATAATTTTCTTTTAATACTGTACCAATATATGCGTTAACTTTCAGTGTTCCATAGAAGTTGACATGGTCTCCTTTATCCAAGGAATCCGTAGACCAGTCAATTCCAATGTCATCTACTTTTTCATTGAGATCCAGGAAAGTGACATCATTTGCTTTAGCCCAGTCAGAGATAGACAGGCTTTTCCCTTCCGTCCAGTTCTTTGGCGATGGGGAAGCCACCAATAAGACTTCTATTCCCTTTGACTTGGCCAGATCGACAATCTTTGTCAGATAGGACTGTGCACCATCAGACATTGACGTTCTCTTTGTATTGGAATCCATATAATTTTTTGGACCCGTATATGCAACAGCAACCTTACGGTACCAAAATCCCTTTAAAACAGACGCTCTTGCATATTCTGTATTCATTCCAGATATAATTTCAGGAATCTCCGCAATCTTATAGAACGAATGGTAATGCGTAATTGGCAGGACCTGTTCCATGAACATTTCCGCTGCGTCTTTACTGTTATACAGCGTATCCTTAGTAAATAAGGTATTTACTTCAAGAACAACGACTTTTGGGCTCTGACGCTTTAATTCTTCCTGAAAAATGGCATATACATCTGTAATTCTCTGTGCACGTGATCCAGTATTATAGCTGGTGAATCCCTGTTCTCCATATAACTGAACCGGTGAATAAACGTCGCAGCTTTCACTGTCCCCCAGGAACAGCACATCAATGCTGTTCTCCGGTTCACTTTCCATAGCACGCACTTTACGTTCGACGGCCAGGATATCATAGGCTTCATAGTCAGATGGACTGACCAACACCGAAAATCCTGCCAGCAGAACTGCCAGGAGAACAAAAAATAGTACAATATTCCTTTTTTTGTTACTTTTGCTCATAATCATGTCTGTGGCCGGCACAGCATTACTATTATAAGGGCAACCATTTTAGAATTATACGAAAATTTGCTGAAAGTTGGAGAAAAAGTATCGTTAATCAGCACTTTTCTGTATAAATCATATGACTAGAAACCTGCATACATCATCGCCAGAGAATCATATCCTGCGCCAAAAGCTCCAAAGAAGATAATTGACAATACTAAAGCATCATACAGAGCCCATCTTACATATTTAGGAAGATGATTGAATTTTTCTCTCATTGGATATTGTTTTTCTTTTAAAACATCACGTATTACAACCAAAGTAAAGCAGGATGCAACGATGATCCAGTTACCAACATTCATACCTAATTTTCCAGAATATAAAACGAAATCTGCCACATTAAAATTAGTGAATATGGCTTTTACCATCGTCCAGGCAGTATTCATATCCAATGCCCTGAATACCATTTCCCCAATCACCACAATAAAGGACAGTTTGATAAAACGAAAAGTACGAACAACCCAGCCTTCAACAGGCATATGATGCCTCTCACACCATTTTTCAAATGGTTTTTCTGCAATCATTTCAATTATCATAAAGAAAAAATAGTACATTCCGTATAAAACATAGGTCCACTGTGCTCCATGCCAGAACCCATTTGCCAGCCATACAAACAGCAGTGCAATTACAGGGCCAAGATATCTGGCAAGTAAACGATGGTTGTGTTTCTTGAGCTTCTTGGTCATATACTGAATCGGGTTTGACAAAGAAACCGGATAAAATACATAATCTCGAAGGAACGTTCCTAACGTTATATGCCAGCGATGCCAAAAATCAGATGCATTCTTTGCAAAGAACGGTTGACGAAAATTCTCTGTTATGGTGATATTGAAAATCTTTGCTGCACCAATCGCAATATCAATTGTCCCGGCAAAATCCATATAAAGCTGTATCGTGCACAGAACAGCCGCAAGCAGGCAAAGAGCACCTGATTGTGTATATGACTTGAATAATGCAGTAACAACTACATTTAAATGATCCGCAATAATATCCTTCTGAAACATGCCCCAGGTAATTCGTTCGATTCCTTGTACAAAATTGTCTGGCGTTACATCATCTCCAGCTGACAATTTTTCCGATATCTCTCCAAATCGTGTGATAGGTCCTTCTAAGATTGTTGCAAAAAAGCTTGTATAAAGGGCAAAACGAAAAATGCTGTCGGATGCTTTTACTTTTTTATTTGCAACATCTACAAGATAGCTTATATTCTGCAGAGTATAATAGCTGATGCCAATTGGAAGCAATATTTTTACAGCAGTATATTCACTATGAAATACGGAAGCAATGTTAGCCGCAAGAAAATTGCTGTATTTCAGTACAATTAAAAATGCTAAATTGGACAATACAGCAAGAACAAGAATACGATGTTTCTTTTTCTTGTACACTTTGTGATCAGTTCCAGCAGGTGCTTTCCCCATCGTTCCAAGCTTTTTAGCAAAATAGTAGGTCAATATGGTCACGGCAATCTGATAAAGCACCAGCATCTGTGACCAATAAATCATAAAAATGTAGTTAGCCAAAAGTAGAACTATCCAGCGATTTTTACTGTGAACCTTCTGGTATATAAAAATTGTGACCGGAAGGAATACAATTAAGAATTTCAATGAATTATACGTCATTTCTTCCCGTCTCCCTGTTTATAATATCTGCTGTTTTGATAATTATCTTCCCACGACTGAAAAGAAGAATCATTTCTATGATCCGGCAGTGCATACTTATCTTTTAATATAGGTCCTAGATTACGATCAACTTTAATGGAACCGCTGGCGTTGACATGATCGCCCTTATCTCGTGTATCTGTGCTCCAGTCAAATGCAATTTCAGCCTGTTTATCACTATCATTATAGTCAATAAAATCTACCGAATTTTCTTCACACCACTGTTCAACGGCAAGATGTTTTCCAGTTGTCCAATTCATGGCAGACGGAGCTGCCACGACTACCATTTGTATATCATTTTCTATGCACAGCTGATATATTTCACTGAATATCTTTAGATTCATATCATCAATGGTCTTCAGTTCAGTACTTGCGTTCATATAATCAGCAGTGCCTTTATATGCGTTCACGACCAAAGACAGATTAGCACCTTTATTCTGATCAATGCTGGAAACAGAAGATAAATAATTAATTAAATATTCATGATAATGAAATAATGGAATCATCTGAGACAATAAATAACTCTTCTTAGGTACCGCATTATATAAAGTATTGGCACCAAATACTAAAACTTTTGGACTCTGTGTCTGCAGTGTATACTTAATGATTGATAACGAGTCACCAATCCACTGTCCAGGTGTAGCAATATTGTATGAAGTAAATCCTTCTTCATGATAGAACTGCAGAGGTCCATAGGCAGACCAAGCTTCACTGTCGCCTACAAACAGTACATCAATAGTGTTAGAAGGTTCGGCAGCCACTCTTTTCTTTTTGCTTAATGTCTGTGTATAGTTATATCCTGCACCTCTAACATAATAAAAAGGAAGAGAAATTACTGAAAGTATAACAAAAAGGATCAATGCACCCTTAAATATCTCTTTCCATGTAAATCTTTCTTCCTGCATATTTCCTTTCTTCTTTGATTTCTATAAATCAATGGCAAAAATACTATGCCGTCTATTATAGTATTATTGTATTCAAAATACATCAATTTCTAATTACCAGCTCAAGCATGCATGTAATATTGCGCTTTTAAAAAGAAGGATTAAGAATGACGCTTCATTCTTGACCCTTCTTAAATACGAATAATTTTGATAAAACATAATTCACTATAATTACCACAACCTGCGATACCAGTTTTGCAATGTTTGCATTTTGTTTTAAGACCGTGACCAGAGCAAACATTATTCCCATATCCAGAAGTAAACTTGCTCCTCTAGACAGGAAGAATTGAATTATTTCACTGATAATATTCTTATTCTTCGAATGAAATACAAACTTTCTGCTCATTACATAGGCAAATGTAACAGATGCAATCCATGAGAGAATATTTGCCACCTGGAGCATAAATGCATTATTCGGATCCGCAAATGTCCAGATACATAGATAATAGACAAATAAGCTGATGACAGTCGTCAGTACACCCACCACAAGGTAATCAAACAGTTCTTTATATTTTAAATAGAGCTTTTTCATCCTTTTACTATACATTGATTGCATTAAAAAAGCACCTGCAAGTCTGCAGATGCATTTTAGGATCATTGAATTACAACGTTTGCCCATACATCTCCCGGTACTAATGAAATATATGTCTTGCCGCGGTTGATTTCCAATTCCTTTCCACTGGCGTCATAGTAGTGCATAATGCCAGTTTCTCCGCTCTTTTTCCAAGTAATTGCTTCTTTTACACCATTGGTCAGATAGTAGCCGTCACTCGTACTGTCTACAATATTGTAGTAGATCAAACCACCTTCCGGATATTCTGTATAGGGGGTATCCAGTAAGAAGACATTCTGGAATGTTAACGTCTGGCCGTCATCACCATCCTGGTGAAGGATGCCATACATTGACAGATCATAGGTCTTCGTTTCTGCATTATATGCCAAAGTCGTTCCATTATGATCATATGGCAGAGCAACTGAGGTAGCCGCTGTGAAAGCAGATCCAGTTGTATTTACTGCTAAGGTATATTTTGCAAAATTGAAGTGATCTCCATCCTGCTTATACTCGTTGTAGTTCAGACTGACGCCATAGTCAGCAGCATTGTTTTGAATATCTCCCGGCAGAATATATTCAGTAAATTCCCAGTTCTTACCATTTGCCACTCTGGAAAATACACCTGATAAGTTCTGTGCACCATATCCAGATTCCATATATGGAGTTGCATAGAATGCCTCTCCATCATGGCATAGAATTGCGTTCCACTCAGCTGCCAGCCAGACATTGGTCGTACGGGCTGAACGGACATTCCCTATCTGAGGAATATTTGCATAATCCTTATATACAGCCATAAATCTTGTAATACGTTCATTCTCTAAACTATTCATCAGATCATATACAATATCTGCTTCTGCAAGACCATAATGCGGTAATGCAACGTATTCACAGTCAACCATGACTGCAATTGGTCTTTGATCCTTTAAGGTTGTAGAAATCGGCAGACCCGTAGTTTCACTGAAATATGTACCTGCTGGTGCAGCATATGGATCGGGTGTCGGTGTAGGCGTAGGTGTTGCGGTTGGAGTAGCGGTAGGTTCTGCTGTTACAGCAGCTTCCTTTTTACCACATCCAATAAGACTGAAAGACAGCCCGAATATTATTACAAAATTAACGTATTTTTTTATTTTCATATTCTTTATTCCCATACTTATATTCTTTATTATAAGGATATTAACGATAGAAATCTACGTAGACGAATCAACAATTTTCAGCCATACATGGTGAATATTAAACAAAAGATTAAAATGTAGATTTCGGTAAAACTGCACGTTGATTTCGGTTCAACTGCTTGTGCGTTTCGGCCTGCCCTGCATGCCGTTTCGTTTCAAACTGCACGGTCAGACAAAGTCGAGCTGAGCGAGCCAGGCCCACTCTGCAGTTTGAATATTTATGAGTCTTCTTTTGCCTTGCGCATGTTATTGCCATTGAACTCAAGCCTGTAAGCACCGTGTATAAGACGTTCCATGCAGGCATCTGCGTATGTGTTGTCTTTGAACATAGAATGCCAGGAACTTACCGGCAGCTGTGAGATGATCATGACACATCCACGCCCATACCTGCATCAAGGGTCTCGAAGAGATGCCGGCATTTATCCGGGCCGAGATCCATGAGTCCAAAGTCATCAATGATGAGGAGGGCTAATGATGAGAGCGCATTTATATATTCCAGGAATTTCTTCTGAATCTGAGCTTTCTCGAGTTCATTCATCAGATAACTGGCCTTCACATATCTGACAGACATGAACCTCTGTACGGCACAGACTGCCAATACATTACCCGGTAGCACTTGCTGGTCGATGATTTGCCTATGATGAGAAGGTTCTTTCTCTGGTCAATCCCTTCACAGTTGATCAGCCTATTGATTGCCTCTACATCCAATTGCCGTTCTGGATCTCTCATAGCTTCATCAAATGCAGCACTGGGATAGAAGCGTGCAGTTATTCCGAAATGACATGCAGGTTGAGCCGAGAAAACATGCAGGCTGAAGCGAAATAAAATGCAGGTGCCGGCGAAATGTACATGCAGTTCAACCGAATTTTACAGATTAAAATACAAGACTCATCTGTATAAATTTTTTTTTCATTATTTTAATGTCGAAATGACAAGAAATTGATTTAGCAGATAATAAACGTTTAAAACTGTTGAGTACAATAAACTTAACTCGAGCTTTTAAATATGTTATACTAATTATACAATCATTTGTATATATGCATTGGCATCATGTCCTTCTATCGTAAAACAGATTAGCAAAGCCGCAAAAAATTATTCATAAACAGAGTTTTCATACACCACGTTTAGATTTATTCAAAATACTGATTAGAAAACGAAATGTTATCATCATACTAAGATGATAGATTTGTACTTTTTTGAGTTTTATGATACACCGCGAGAGATTTCAATTGAAACATAATAAACGAAAGCATTATAGGAAGATACTTTCAGTTTAAAATAATGAATCTGTTTCCTGCCGATTCTGTATAATGTAGAATATTCTATTATTTCTATGAATTTGATATCTTTAAAATAACCTAGTACAAAGGAGCACGATATAAATAAGTGATGTATCCATGAGATATCTTTTAATAAAACCTAATGCATTTGGTTTTGTTGATTTATACAATACATCACTAAACAAAAGCACATCACCAACTCCAACCGGCATCAAATATAGCCATGAAGGCAGAGTATTAATCATTACTATATTAATTGCTACAAATATTCCCATGATCATCCATGGTTTTTTACATGGTACATCACTTTCAGATATATATTGATTTTTGCTCAAGTACAGCACTTTTTCATTTTTAAATATATGATAATACTCCTCGACATCATTTTGAGAGTAATTGAACATAGGTTCAATTAACTTCATCACACGATAATCATTTGAAAAAGACGCTATTTCATACATTTTCGGACGTCCATTTGATCTTTCTCTTAAGCGAATCACACCCCAGCAAAGACAGACGAATATGATTGGATGGACTATACTAATCATTACTTTATAAGCAACATTATCATATAAACCAACAGCTAATGATGCTATACATAAGCAGATCATACAAATCAAAAATATAGTGTCTTGAATCCAGAAATGTATATCGTCGGAGCCCAACGCAACTCTATGCTTATCAGAATCAATATCAATTTCAAATATATTTTGTACATAAATATGCAAATCTTTATCATTTACTTCAACTTTTTGAACCAGTTTCGGATTACGTGAAACAGCTTCGAACCAATCCTGATCTTTCAGCTCAGATAACGGATTTGCCAGAATGAAGTAAACATTTAATAAAATCAAGCCTGGTTCTATATAACGAAGAATATGATCAATTACATTAACAAAAACAGTGTTAACAATATCTCCAGCTTGAAAAACACGTGATATATAGTGGTCAATAGACAATGACTGTATTCCAATGTTGAAAGAAGTTGATATGATGGTTCCAGGTTCAGCATTTTCCCAAGTTGAAGCTGTCATCTGTAATATAAATGTAGTTATTGTACCTCTGATAAACAATACTGCTGCAAAGGAAACAAGTGTTGTTAAGACTGGAAGAATTACATTCAGAAATTTTCTTGTAAAAGAGTTCTTAGCTTTTATCTTGCATATATACTCAACAGTACAAAGTTCAGTCAAGCTCAAAAAATAAATTGTAAAGATGATTGAGCCTGCCTGACATATGATGAATACTGGTTCTGTATAAATAGGATATTGAAACGCTTGAGAGTAATTAGGATGTGCAATGCCTGCCAGCACTTCAAACAAAATACACAATAAAAAGGCAGTTCCCAGTGTTTTCTTTTGGTTTCTTCTCAATCTTTGTGACCATATTAACAGAATCCTCAGATACGCCATATTTATTCCCCACAAACAATTCTCTTATATGATATCATCAGCCGATATCCATTTCTATGTCATATTTATCATTTGTTCAGTGCTGCAGAAATAGAATTGATACTTTCAAGAAGATAATAACCATTTCTAACTCTAGAAATGGTTATCAAAGCAATTATTATAATATAAAGCATACCGTGTAATTACTGTTTGGTTTCGAATAACTATTGACTGAATCTCTATTATGCAAACATATAATAAGTATTCAAGACAGTTTTTCAGTCAATGTGCATGCATAACTACTATAAAATGAAATCACGTTTATAAAAGATGAATTCTTTTCGTCCACTATCAATTACTATATTAGAATCTAAGCATGTATGGGTACATTTATCAGAGCAGAAACATTCAAAGCAATCCCCATTTTTAATCATTCATGGTTGTAATTCAATTCCACTTATGATTTATCATATAAAAAGAGATGATAGTCCTATTGACATGCATTCAATTCAGAATATCACATATTAAAAAAGTAAAATCCGTGTGTTTTAGTGTATTGAAAGTTCTCCCCAAGCATCGGATGGTACCATTGTAATATATGTTTTCCCCCGGTTCATTTGGAGATCATTCCCATTTACATCGTAGTAATGAGTGATACTATTCTCATTGTCCTTTTTCCAAATAATAGGCTTTACTTTCCCATTTGTCAGATAATATCCGTTGCCACTATTATCTACAATATTGTAATATACATAACCACCATCAGGATATTCAGTAAATTCACAGTCAAGGATTAATGCATTAGTAAATGTCAACACCTGATTATCCTCTGCATCTTTATGAAGAATTCCATACATCGACAAGTCATAAGATTTCGTCTCAGAATTATAAGCTAGTGATGTGGAATTATGAGGATATGGAAGTTGTACTGCCGTAGCATTATCAAATGAACTAGTGTCAAGTTCTGTATTATATTTTACAAAAGAAAAATGATCTTCTTCTTGTTGATACTCATTATAATCACGATCATACCCCGCATCTTGAATTCTTTCGGCAACTTCACCCGGCATAATATATTCGGTAAACTCACTTGCTTTTCCATTATCAACTCGGGTGAAACCACTGGATAAATGCTGACTAGCATATCCTTCTGAATAATACTCTGTTGCATACTTTGCCTGTCCGTCATGTACTAAAATAGCATTCCATTCACCAGCCAGCCAAACATTGGTTGTACGAGTAGAACGGATGTTCCCAATCTGAGAAACATTGTCATAATCTTTATATACTGCCATAAATCTAGTGACGCGGCCATTCATTACATTATTCATTATTTCATAAACCACATCAGCTTCGGCAATACCATAATGAGGAAATGCAATCTCCTCACAATCCACCATAACAGCAATTGGTCGTTGATTATGCAAACTTGTGGGAATTGGCAACCCTGTTATTTCACTAAAATAAGTTCCCGAAGGTGGGAGTGATGTATCAACCGTTGGCATCGCAGACGATTGTACAGATGCTGATGCCGACGGTGGTATTTGTTCTCCTGAAACAGTATCATTATTTCCACATCCATATAAATTAAACACAAAAGCAATAGCTAATAACGTACATATCAAAGTATTCTTCATCGTCCGCCTCCGAATCATTAAATATTTTATCATATCCTCTGCAGATATATTACACATGTGATGGATGTTTGTATCATGAGTCCTATGCGCTATTTGAAACTAATATTTTCGTTTTTCATATATCCTCGTCTGAAATCGATAACACCACACAGTGCATATTTACCAACGAATTCTTTCAAGACTATTTTTTTTGCAATCCATAGCAAAGAATATGAATATGCACATGCTTTTTTTAATCCTCTTATATTTTTTGATATATACAATAATCTATTTCTCGAAAAAAAATATGAATATAGTGCAGAACTCTTCTTTGTAGAAGCAGATTCTTTGTGAAAGATTACAGCCTTAAAAGTATAGAAAATACCAATATTATGTTGATTGATCTGATTACAGTAATCTACATCTTCATAATATAAAAAATAATTCTCTGAGAGTGGATACTCTGCAGCTATTTCTGATGGAATCAGCATACAACAACCACTTGCAAAACTGCAGAACATTTCCACATCACATTGACCATTATCAAGCTGCCGGAATCCGAATGTATTTGCGTCACCTTTATATGGATTCAGTGCACCTCCGCCATACCATAATAATTTTCGATTATAATAATTCAGAATTTTCCCTGTGATTAAACAGCCGGGATGTTCTTTTCCTGCATCAAGCAGAAAACTCAAACAGTTTTTTTCTAAAACAGTATCATTATTTAGCAGCAGAATATATCCAGGATTATTTTTTAGAGCTTTTCTAATACCTATATTATTAGCAGCAGCAAATCCTATATTATACTCATTTTCTATAACAACAACATGCTGATATTTATTATTGATAATTGATCTACAATGATCTTCCGAATGGTTATCCACTACAATGATTTGAATATCTTTATAAGTAGAGTCATAAATACTTTGAATACATTCAAGAGTATGTTCAACAGATTTATAATTAACAAGAATGATATAAATAGTTTGAGTTTTCATATGTCACCTTTTCATGATCTGATATAGTATTTCTGATTCACGGCTCCAGTCAAAGGTCTGACGTACATAGCTCACCGCTTTCAAATCCTTATCATTCGTGTGCTCAAGCTGTTTTCTTATTTTATACTTTAGATCTGCTAAATCATTCGACTCAAAAAGGATAGCATAATTTGATACAACTTCAGGAAGAGAAGATGAATTTGAACTGATAACCTTCGTCCCCTGACTCATTGCTTCAATTACTGGAAGGCCAAATCCTTCATATAATGATGGAAAAACAAAAAGTTCTGCATCATGATACAGTTGAGAAAGATCTTCATCATCGATAAACCCCGTGAAATGAATTTTATTGATAACACGATAATCTGGCTGATCAATGATATCTTCCAGTTTCCAGCCTTTCCTTCCAGCCAGAACTAAATCAGGAAGATTAACACCTTCATTTGTCAGTTCATGATACGCCTTAATTAATAATTGAAGGTTTTTGCGTGGTTCTATTGTTGATAAACTTAATATATATTCTTTCGGAATACTGTATTTTTTTGATAAATTGATTGGAGTATATGGTTTAATAAAATTTTCAGATAATCCACAATAAATAATTGGGACAAAATCTTTCTCAACATGAAAAATATCGCAGATACGTTTTTGTGAAAACTTTGAAATCGTAACTATTTTGCAACTGTTCTTTATCGCACATGCATCTGTAAGACGAAAATAATAAACCATTTTATTCGACATTGTTTCCGGATAATCAATACAAGTCATATCATGAATAGCATTAATAATCCCTTTATGTCTGAATAACATCGGGCTAGTAAAACTCAAAAATACATAGTAATCTGCATCAATATGAATTAGTTCTTTATATATTCTCCACTGAATAAATAGTAATTTGTAAGTACCTTTTAATATATGGCATTCTACGTTATCTTGTTTCATAAAATTAGTGAATTCTTCATGAATTTGGTTTTTGAAAAGAAGAATATACTTATTTTCCGGATGATTTCTTATGATGCATTTTGATATATTTAGGTTATATCTTTCAATACCTGTTAAGTGATCAAAAAGTGCCGTGAGATCAAATAAAATCTTCATTGCAGTACCTCACTTTCGAAATAATGCTTTATTTATGCTTTCGATATTTCCAAAATAGTTTGAATATATCTTTATCATCAACCAAATATCGTTTACTCATTCTGGATGGTTCTTGAAAGATACGATAAAGCCATTCTAAACCATGATTACTCATCCACTTTGGCGAACGTTTTACATTTCCAGCAATAAAATCAAGAGTAGCACCAATTGATAACGTCATCGGTACATTCATACTATCTTTAATCTTATAATAGAATTTTTCTTGTTTTGGTGACCCTAATGCTAATATCAGTATATCTGGATTTGCATCTCTTATCATTGATATAATCTTTGCTGTTTCGTCAGAATTATTTTCAAATCCTAATGAAGGTGAATATGTTCCAACTACATCTAATCCAGGATAATCTGTCATGACAACTTGGGCGGCTTTTGCGGCAACTCCTTCTGCTGCTCCTAGAAAAAACATTGAATAATGCTTATAGCTTGCCATCTTGCATACCGCCGGAAAAAGATCCGAACCAGACACTTTCTCTTTAATTGGAGTCCCCCCCATACGTGAATACCAGACCAGTGGCATTCCATCAGTTAGGACAAGTGATGCATGATCATATACCTTTTTAAATTCAATATCATTCTCAAGTCTAACAATATGATCAACATTCGGCGTTACAACATATGATCTTTTTTCCGTTTTTATCAAAACATCTATTTCATGAACCGCTTCTTCCATTGTCAAATTATCAACAAAAATATTCATGAATTTTATTCTTCTATCAGACATAATCTATCCCAGTTCCTTTGATCATTTGTTCATTTTGATAAATATCGGTTTCTAATCATTTGTTCTCATGTTGCCTTATCACATCTCTAAGAATTCTCATGTTTTTAGGGATAAGACGTAAACATTTAAAGAGATAATCCTCACATACTTGTACTACAGTTTACTCTGTAATTGTATCATGGTGCTATTGAAATGACTAATGATTGAACCATTGACATATTCCTCAATTATTATTGAAAGTTCTTTTATGTGCACTTTTCTCAATGAAAGTGCCTGTTTATGATATCTAGACAAGGATGTGCTGCCTATGTGGAGAGAAAGGAGCCTATTTATGACAGGCAGAACATA
>Ga0183097_10271_pt1 | contig 140186 bp, 124 predicted proteins | sample BioMet8_FD_128883 | JGI IMG/M metagenome (GOLD analysis project Ga0183097, IMG submission 128883) | Microbial communities from bioreactor (seeded with sewage sludge) at Lawrence Berkeley National Lab, California, USA - Biofuel... | ecosystem: Engineered > Bioreactor > Anaerobic > Unclassified ... | reverse complement strand
CTAACAACTATCAATTCAGTTATTTTCGTTTCGCGATGATGTGTTATGAAAAACTTTCACCGCCCAGAATTAACCGAACCGACAAAATCCTCGTCAGACAGGAAAAAACTCCTGACTCCATTAAAAGTGAATCGTAATTGCTGCATTTATGATGCAGGAAATTGTAGTTATGCGCTCATAGTATTTAAAGGTATTTATTTCCTCCAAAACAACGAAGGAACCTTGACCAGATGACTATGAGAAAAACCGTCCAGCACAATAAATTCATGCTGGAACAGGAAGCACATATACATCATTTTTAGTATATAAAGCTTTTTGTTCAGGAACATTTGGGAAAAACAAATTAAACAAATAATGAAAATCTGTTTTGTAAAATCCCTGATCTTCACTCTTGAATTATAAATTCAAGAACGATCCACGCTTATTTTACGCGTGGAACATACAAAGGAATATCCGATATATATACCTGTCGCCTGACCATCGACTTAGAAAAAAATAATAATAAGAAGAGAGTAAAAGAAAATAAAAAAGCGCAGCATTAAAATATTAGCAGAAAGTTGAAAGCTGCAAGACGAATAACCTTAAACCTCGAAAAAACGATATATAAGGGAGTTAAGTGTATAAAAATAAAAAACATAACTATAATATAAGCTACATATAAACTACATATAATGAGGTATCAAACTGGCAGACTTAAAGAAACCTACATCCAAAGCCAAGCCCGCAATGGGAGAAACCGTTACAAGAGTACGCACACCGCGCAGGGAGAATAACGAGATCCTGGCAACCGTTGAGAGTCTACTGGGTGCAAACCGGCTGAGGCTCCGTTGCATGGATGGGGTCGTTCGTATGGGAAGGATTCCAGGTTCAATGAAGAAAAAAACCTGGATAAGAGAAGGAGACGTCGTTATTGTCGTGCCCTGGGAGTTCCAGAACGAAAAGGCAGACGTGATCTGGAAGTACACAAGGCCGCAGGTAGACTGGCTTGAGAAGAAAGGATACCTGAAAGGATAACATGGGAATGGATCAAGAAAAGAAAATAAGGCGCATCGATAGCGCTAAAGATAAATCTCGGGCCAGAGAGAAAGACTCCGAGCGGCTGAAAGTAGAAGAAAACGTATTCGATGTACCCACCCTTAAAATTCTTTATACACTCTCCAACAAGGGTGTAATAAAAGCAATGGGTGGGTCCATCAGTACTGGAAAGGAAGCAAACGTATTCTACGCTGAAGGTCCTGATAAAGAGCTGGCTGTAAAAATATACAGGATTACAAGCAGCACCTTCAGGGCCATGGATGCCTACATTATGAAGGATCCTCGCTTCACAAACATCCGAAATAACAAGCGAGACATCATCTTTGCATGGACACGCAAGGAACTTCAGAACCTGAAACGTGCGAAAAGTGCAGGAGTCCGGGTTCCGGAGCCCATACTTGCCGAGAAGAATATTCTTATCATGGAATTTATGGGAGAAAAAGAGGTACCTTACCCACTCCTCAAGAATACGCATCTTGAAAACGAGGAAGCAAAGAATATTTTTGATACCATCGTTGAATACATGTGTCTCCTATATAAAAAAGCAAATCTTGTACATGCCGATCTAAGTGAATATAATATCCTGATCGACCCGAATAACCTGACACCCATATTCATTGATATGGGACAATCCGTAACCCTGGAGCATCCTAATGCCCGGGAGTTCCTATACAGGGACGTGAAAAATATACTCAGGTTCTTCAGCCGCTATGGGATAAAAGACAAAACTGAAGAACTATTTACAAAAATACAGGCGGAATAATATGACTCAGTATGTCAAAATCCCCAAAGAAAGAGTCGGAGTAATCATAGGCCCTAAAGGGGAAACAAAAAAGTTTATTGAGGACAAAACCACTTGCCAGCTTGAAATAGATAGCGAAAGCGGAAAGATAGACATCACCTGTGAAGAAGATCCACTAAAAGAGTTCAGAGTTCTCGAAACTATAAAAGCGATAGGAAGAGGATTCAATCCCGAAAAAGCTCTTGAACTTCTGGAAGATGAGATGCTTATGCTTGAGGTCATCGACCTTTCCGACGTTGCTACTACTCCGAAAGAACTTCAGCGGATAAAGGGCCGGATAATAGGAAGAAACGGAAGAACCAGAGAACTTGCAGAAACCCTGATAAACGTTAAAATCTCAGTCTACGGAAAAACCGTATCCATACTTGGGCACCCTGAGCAGAACACTATAATTCGGACAGCGATAAGGATGCTACTCGACGGAGCTACACACGGTGTAGTCTACAAGTTCCTGGAAAAAAAGCATCAGGAACTCCTACAGTCCCAGCTTGACTCAGTTGACTTTTATTAAGAGAAGAATATGAAATCCACAGGGCCTTAGAATATTATATAAGTATTTCAAGGCCCCTATAATGTTATTTCAACTTTTCTGGAAAACTGAGTTTCAGTTTTCCGTTTTTACTAAAACTTCTTCAGTTAAAGTTTCTTACTTAAAGATTCTCAATTAAAGTATCTCACTCAAAGCTTCTTACCAAGCTTTTTCAAAATTTACTTAGTCCCGAGTTTCGTCAGCCTCTTCCAGGGTTTCTTCGTCCCCTTCGGATCTTATTCCTCTGCCTTTGAGGAAGTTACCCCGCCCAGGTTTTGCATTAATCGATTCCTCAATCCAGACCACTTCACCCCTGGAGAGAGTATACTCAGGAAAAACTCCGTCCATACCTTCAAAGGGAGTCCAGCCCGCTTTACTGTGCAGGAACTCGGCCTTTATAGGGCGAAGCTCGCGGGGATTTACAATAATCAGGTCTGCATCAAAACCTACCTCAAGCCTCCCTTTGGATTTGCAATCCAGCCCAAAAGCTTTTGCCGGATTCCAGCTTGTAAGCATGATCATCCGTGAAAGCGGCAGGATGTTTTTTCTTACTGCAGCAAGCATAAGAGGCATGAGGGTCTCGACTCCGGGCACTCCCGAAGGAGCGGCTCTTATATCAACATCCTTTTCAGATTCCAGATGTGGGGCATGATCCGAAGCTACCATATCAATAGTCCCATCATTAATTCCATTTACGAGAGCTTTAATACTGTGGCTTCCCCGAAGAGGAGGATTCATTTTTCCAAAAGATCGGAGCCTTTCCCAATCTCGTGTAGAAAGGAAAAGGTGATGAGGAGCAACTTCACATGTGAAAAAAGGTTCTTTATTCTCCCTTCTTGCAAGGTATTTTTCCTTTCTGATAATACCTGTAGCTTCAAGAGTGCTAATGTGGCAAAGATGAGCCCTTACCTGCAGTTTGGAAACGAGCTCCAGGGCTTGTTGAACAGCAACAGCCTCACATGCATTCGGGCGTGCCCTTGAGTGGTACTCATAAGAAGTATCTCCTTTTAACAGTTTTTCAAACTCAAGGCGCATTTTCTCGTCCTCAGCATGTATGGTCGCAAGTGCACCAAGACGTTTAATTTCGGCAAGCGCTTCTTCAAAGGTTTCCTCATTAATATTTAGCCCGCCTGTAGACTCGGCCATAAAGATTTCCCCAAAAGCAGTAACCCCCAGTTTCCAGAGTTCTTCTAATTTCTCAATATTGCCTGTTACCCCACCATTGATTCCAAAATCGACAATAGACTTTCCCCTTGCAAGTCTAAGTTTTTGTTCAAATGCCCTCCTATTTGTCGTAGGAGGCTCTGTATTAGGCTGGTCGATGACAGTGGTAACTCCCCCGGCAGCCGCTGCACACGATCCCGTATACCAGTTTTCCTTTGAGGTCATCCCAGGTTCCCTGAAATGGACATGTACGTCAATTCCGGCAGGAAGAGTAAGAGCCCCACCCGCATCAATTATCATGTCCGAGCTTGAAACCCTGAGATCTTTTCCTATTTTAGTAACTTTACCGTCCTCAATAATAATCTCGGCAGACTGAAGCGAATTATTGTAGTAGATCCTTGTATTTTTAATAAGAATATCAGGCATGGGCGTCTATATGCTTATAAACGTACTTAAAACCTGACATCAGAGAGAACAACAAATGGTCTGAAGAGAAAAAGAAATATTCAGAGAAAAAAACATCTAAAGCGTGAAAACGACATCAGAGAACTAAAGAAAAAACAGAAATGGAAAAAAAGATAGGAGAAAAATCGGAGAAAATCGGAGAAAATCGGAGAAAGAGATGGAGATGAGAAAGAAAAAGGAAAGATAGGAGAAATGGAGATAAGAGAAAGAGATGGAGATGAGAGATAAAAAGAAAAGATAAAAAGCCTTTTCAGTTCAATTTGACTCTCTCAGCCGTGGCGAGATAAACTACGCTTTCACAGATATTGCAGCAGTGGTCTGCAATTCTTTCAAGGTAACGGATCAGGAAAAGTAAATTTGTAGCTCTCGAAATGATACTTGTATCTTTTGCCATCATTTCAATCAGCTCGACCCAGACTGCGTAAAAGAGTTTATCGACCTCTTCGTCCCTTCGTGCTGCTGTTCTTGCAAGTTCCACATCCTGAGTCTCAAAAGCCTTGAGGGAATTCTCAAGCATAAATGCAGCGGCATCTGCCATTTTTTTCGTATCTATAAGTGGTTTTACATGTTCGCCCTCTACTCTTCCTGGGATTTTGGCGATATTTATTGATAATCCCACAATTCTCCTCAGATCTGCCGTGATCTTTAGAGTAGATACTACAAGCCGGAGATCACTGGCCATAGGCTGCTGAAGTGCAAGCAGATCAAAAACCGAGACCTCAATACTTTCCTCAAGTTTATCCACTTCGGGCTCAAGAGCAAGTGTTTTTTCTGCAAGCTTGACATCGAGATTTATAACTGAAGTCATCGAGTCCCTGAAAATCAGTTCTACCATATCTCCAAGAGAAAGTACAGACTCCTTAAGCAGATCTAGCTGCTTCACATATTGTTCTCGAGTCATTTAAATCACCCAAACCTGCCTGTAATATAATCCTCAGTACTCTTTTCCTTTGGATTTTGAAAAATCTGCTTGGTCTGGCCAAACTCAATTAATTCTCCCATAAGGAAAAATCCGGTATAGTCTGAGATCCTCGCTGCCTGCTGCATATTATGAGTTACGATTACTATAGTATAATCTTTTTTAAGGTTCATGGTCAGATCTTCAATCCTTAAAGTGGAAATAGGATCAAGAGCGCTTGTTGGTTCATCAAAAAGGATAGTTTTTGGTTTTACTGCCAGGGTTCTGGCAATGCACAGTCTTTGTTGTTGTCCTCCACTCAGAGAAAGAGCAGGAGACTTAAGCCGGTCTGAAACTTCATCCCAGATCGCAGCCGAACGAAGGGCCTGTGCAACAATGCCATCAAGATCTTTCTTGTTTGCGCCATGTATACGCGGCCCGTACGCGACATTATCGTAAATCGACATCGGAAAAGGGTTGGGTTTCTGGAAAACCATGCCCACATTTTTTCTAAGCTCAACAGCATCCACATCTGGCCCGTAGATATCCTTGCCTTCTATCGTAACTTTACCTTCAATTCTGCAGTTATTAATAAGATCATTCATTCTGTTTAAGCAGCGAATAAAGGTGGACTTGCCACAGCCTGAAGGGCCTATAAGAGCAGTTATGCTGTTTCTAGGGATCTGCATGGAGACGTTCTTAAGCGCCTGTTTCTCCCCGTACCACAGATTAAGGTTTTCTATTTTTATCTGAGGTTGAGATACGTTTTGAATACCTTCAGTCATTTAGGAACCTCATTATCATATAAATCCAGATAGGTCATTAGTAACAAAACTCTAGTTAAATTTTCAATTTGTTTCGGTAGTGCCTGCGAATCAGAACAGCTATAAGATTCAAACTGAGGACTATAATCAACAAAACCAGAGCTGTTCCATACTGAATAGATCTGGTTTTTGCAATATTTGTCCCGGCCGTTGCAAGCACGAAAAGATGGTAAGGAAGCGCCATAAATTGAGAATAGATTGAGTCTGGCAGCCTGGGCAAGAAGTAAGCTACGCCAGTAAAAAGAATCGGAGCCGTTTCCCCTGCAACCCTTCCAATACTCAGGATAGAACCTGTAATGATTCCAGGAATAGCAGCCGGCAGTACCGCATGTCTGATTGTCTGCCATTTACTGACCCCAAGTGCAAGGGATGATTCCCGGTATTCATTAGGAACCGCAATCAATGCCTCTTCAGTAGAACGGATAATCACCGGAATGATCAGGAGAGAAAGTGTAAGGGAAGACGAAAGTATTGAAGGACCAAAACCAAAATATTTAACAAACAGCGCCAGCCCGAAAAGTCCAAAGATCACAGAAGGAGTTCCTGCAAGGTTGTTGATTGCCATTTCGATTAGCCAGGTTGTACGGGTTTCTCCTGCATACTCATTAAGGTATATAGCAGCCATAACTCCCACAGGAAGGGCCACGCTCATGGAGCCTATGATGAGGTATATGGTACCTACAATTGCTGGATAGATTCCGCCTTGAGTCATCATAAGTCTGGGCATTTCAGTAAGGAACTCAATGTTGATTGCACTATACCCATTGTAAACAATATAACCAAGAATGACTAGCACAAACCCCATTACTGTCAATGCTGAGAGGCCAAGCAACACAAAGGCGATTTTTTCACTTTTCTTTGCGTTTAATCTCACACTTAGTCCTCCCTGAATCTTGGCCACTTTACTATCACTTTCTTTTACTTCTGCGTTTAGCTCCATGCTCAATCCACCTTGAATCTGTACCTTCTTTTAATTGAATCCGCAATCAGGTTGATCAGGAAAGTTATGATGAAAAGTACAGACCCGACCGCAAAGAGAGCATGGAAGTGGGCACTCCCCTCAGGAACCTCTCCCATTTCAAGCGCAACTGTGGCAGTCATTGTCCTTACAGAAGCCAGAAAGCCTCCTGGAAAAGAAGGAATTACTGCAGTGTTTCCAGTTACCATCATAAGGGTCATAGTCTCCCCTATAGCTCTTCCTATACCAAGCATTACAGCCGCTGAAATTCCCGATAATGCTGCAGGAACTATGACTCTATAGATTGTCTGCCATTTTGTAGCCCCAAGAGCAAGCGAACCCTGTTCGAGAGTACCGGGAACAGAACTTATAGCATCCTCTGAAAGAGTGATAATCGTAGGAAGTGCCATAATTCCCAGCATAATAGAGCCTGTAAGAGCAGTTTGGCCGGTTGGCAGGTTAAAGCTCTTCTGTATAATTGGAACCAGTACAACAAGCCCAAAGAATCCAAATACAACAGAAGGAATTCCTGCGAGAATTTCAATAAATGGTTTCAGGAAATCTGCAATCCTTGGGTCTGCAATTTCAGAAATATATATAGCAGCAGCAATTCCCAGAGGCACAGCAAAAAGGATAGCTCCTACAGTAACAATAAGAGACCCAAAAAATAGAGGTAATAAACCAAACTGTCTGTTTATGGATGTTGGATACCAGAACTTTCCTGTAAGAAAGTCCATAAGAGACGTATCCTTAAAAAGAAGTAAACCGTCTCTAAACAAAAAAAGGCATATAAGGAAGAGAATGACAATCGTAAGGACACTGACTGAAAACAGTGTCCATTCGATTGCTTTTTCCTTATAATTTCTGCTTAGCATTTTATCCCTTAGATAATTATATAATGTATTTCAGAAGTTGTTTTACTTCTTTAGTGGGATATACCCGACCGTGCTCACAATGCTCTGCCCTTTTTCACTCAACACAAAATCGGTGAATTCCTTTGTTAAGCCTGAGGGCTCCCCATTGGTGTAGAAGTAAAGAGATCTTGAAAGCGGATATGAACCATTAAGTATAGCTTCGGCGGTTGGAGTTACAGACCCATTACCCTTGTCCAGGCTTAATGCCTTTACACTGCTATCGAGGTATGCAAAACCGATATAGCCTATAGCATTGGTATTCTGAGATACCTCAGTAACTATGCCCCCCGTAGCAGGCTGAGTAAGGGCATCAGGCCGGTATTCGTCACCTTGCAAAACGTCTTTCTGGAAGTCCTTATAAGTTCCTGAACTGCTATCTCTGGAAATCACAGAAATTTGTGCATCAGCTCCGCCAACTTCATTCCAGTTGCTGATGCTTCCGTTATAGATACCACGCAGCTGGTCAAAAGTAAGGCTAGAAACAGGGTTAGAAGGGTTTACAATTACAGTAATGCCGTCAGAAGCAATAGTAGTTTTAACAGGATTGATTCCTTTTGCTTCAGCAGATTTAATTTCGTCATCGGTCATTTCTCTGGATGCCGAAGCAATATTTACTTCACCGTCAATGAGCGCAGCAATCCCGACTCCGGATCCGCCTCCAGTAACTGTTATGCTTTTTCCACTGTTTTCATTCATGAATTCTTCAGCTTCAGCCTGAGCAAGAGGCAGAACTGTATCTGAACCTTTCAATAAAATACTCTGAGATTCGACTGCAGGAGTTTCTTCTGCAGAGGAAGGCCCTTCACTATTTTTAGTTCCGGTACACCCAATTCCCAGGAACACGAGCCCAATCATCAATAATATAAAAACTGTATATTTTTTTAACGTATTTACCATGTGTACAGACACTCCTATAAGTAATAAATAAAATTTACATTTATCTAAGTCGATTCCAGTATAATGCACAATAAATGAAAAATATATAAAGATTCGCTTCATAGAATATAGAGAAGTACGTATGAATAAAAAATGTGAAAGGAAGTAGTATAATATATAGATTTTATATAAAGTATAGATAAAAAGAGAAAAGAAAAAATAGACAAAGAGAAAAATAGCATCAAGAAAACAAACATGAAATTCGTTGAATAACAGGCACAAAGAAATGAAAGTACTTTTCAAATCACAGTACTTTCATGCTAAATCGATATAAGAAATCAATAGCATGCAAAAAATTGATTGAAGCCCAGAAACAGAAAGAACATAGATTAAAGGCCAATTTGTGAATGTATAAAAGTAATCAGAACACTTAAAAAACACATAAACTCAGAACAGAAAAACGCAGGTTCAGAAATCGAAGAGAGAACTCTGAGATGCATGCCCATTCTCCTTACATAAATTCTGTTCCTGAACCTTTACCTTACTTTCCTTTTCTGAAAAGGGCTTTTCCTGTTTCTTTACTTCAGGCTTCTTAGCTTCAAAATCAAATAGTCCTTTTTGTTTGGAATCAAAGTCAAGTGAAGACATCTTAACCCCGAAAACCTCAAGAATACGTTCCACCGGGGGGAGTATCTGCTTCTTAATATAGTAATCAACATCTATCGGGATGTTTTTCTCCCTTACATAGTCCGGATCTTCAGCCCGATCAACAAAGAGCCCTTTTCCTGCGGTAATGACAAAAGGTATTCTTGTTCCTATAGAAGGTACGACACCGGTCCTTTTTTTCAGATTTTCAGCAACTGTAAGGTGAGGCTGCTTGTTCTTATAACTCTCAATTTTCCTTGTAAGAGTGCGTGTGAGAACAAGGCTTTCGATAATCTCGGAGTCTTTTGCAGGATCGAGATTCCTGACCTTACTGACTATCTGGCGAACATATTCCACAGCCTGGTCAACATCACCTTTTATAAGCACAAGCTCAAGAACCCTGTTGAGAGTTACCGAGGTTAATTCACACCAGTCTCTTCGGACGGTTTCCATGCCTTTGACCTTAATCTTATCTTCCCAGCCTGAATTCTTTGGCTCAAAAAACCAGAGAGCATAGCGTTTCTTTGCGATAAGAAGGGCACGCTTCGCAATCGACTCAAATTCAAGTTCCATCGGGTCGGGCAAGGATACAGAAACGATATTTGCAAGCCTGTTACCTATAAGGCTAACCTCTTCAAGAGAGAGATCTCCTCTGGATTTACAGTGGACAAAAACACTGTCAGTATCTCCGTAGGCAACCGACAGTTCAACTACTTTATCCTGGGGAGAGAGTTTTCCGGCTTCATCAAGGAGTAGAGCTGTTTTATTCCTGAGAATTATTTTTCCTATAGTGCTGTTGATAATTTCCCGCGTATTGAGGATATTGCTTCTTCCGAAACTTGTTACGGCGTTTGCAAGAGTCAGGCTGTAGAGCCTTGCCCTGGCATATCCGGAATAACCATAAAAGCTGTTTAACAGGATTTTCAAGGCAAGTTGAGTAGCATCAAGTACTCTATACTCATTTTCATTAGAGGTTCCTCTCATCCTTTTCTTTGTCTGCGTCCTCTTATTAAGCAAATCTTCGAGGATAGAAGGCACGATTCCCTTGTAAACCTCGGAAGGCACAAACTCTCCTCCCGACGGAGGTCTAATGGCCACCCCATCTGACCTGTCACCCGTAACTACTGTAGTATAGCACAGGTTATGTGCCATCATTATAGTTGGGTAAAGAGACTTGTAGTCAAGAATAAGCACATTTTCCAGAAGGCCCTTCTTAGGTTCCAGGACTTCCCCGCCTTTGAGATCGGAACTCATTTCATATCTCTCAGCCGAAACTCCATCATCAGGCTTTGGAAGGAGAACTCTGTCGCGGAGCCCGAACTCTTTGAGAAGAAGCGTTTCAACCATTGAAGTCTGGCCTCCATCAACAACTTCCTGAAGCAGACTTCCGCTTACCTGGGCAAGGGCCACATATTTGTCAAGGAGTCTCAAATTAAGGATAAGTTCCAGGGCAAGCTCTGCATCCCTGCGCGAGTAGTCAACGAATTTTTTGAATTTTTCCCCTGTATCGAGCCAGTACTCTTCCATTTCAAGGGGGGGAACATCCAGTTTTTCACGGCTCAGAAGTTCCTTTGAAACCGCTCGCAGGGTGTACTGCTTCAGACTGAAAGCTCTTCTTACCAGAGGAAGTGCATCCACAACCACCCGGCCTTTCATTTCGGTGCGAGTAATAAGCCCGAATTTTCTGTAACCTATTTTACTGCCGTCCCGACCGACAACAGGGTTTATTGATTTCCCTTCTGAAACCAGAGTTTTTACTCTATCCGTTATGTAAGGAATATCGAAATCCTGGTGATTATATCCAATTACAATGTCAGGGTCATAATCGCAGAAGATCTCGAAAAACTGATTTAACATTTCGGTCTCGTCCGTGTAAGACCAAACATCGGAATTCAGACCTTCCACAGGTTTTGCCAGAAGTACAAGGGTTTTATGTCCTTTATACTCAGGCTCGAAAGAAAAGCTAATCATGATTATAGGCGAAACCTCAGGAGAAGGCATTCCTCCATCAAGAGGCAGGCATTCGATATCAAAAGCCAGATACTTCAGGGGGGCGAGAGTAAGATTTTCAACTTTATTGAACCCGGATGCAAGGATTGAAGCATCACATGTAAACTTCCCACAGCGAGAACTGCCTGAACCATTTGTACGGATATATTTTGCAGGGTCAACGGCTTCCCCTTCTGTAGATACCCAGACCATACCTCCAAGATCTCTATCAATTAAAAAACGATTTCTGAAGAGAATATCAGTCTCATAGACTTCCCATTTGCCTTCAGCCTTCAGCACTTCCTGGAGTTTCAGAATCTCGTCCCTGATCTCGGGCACCTCTCTGGGAAGGTGAGTAGTAACTCTGAGCATCTTTATTTTTGTTTTTTGATACCCAATAGGCTCGAATTTCTCAACAATTTCTACTTTTTTAACTTGCGTGAAAGTATCTTCGATAAGCCGGGCTGCGGTATTAAGGTCTCCAGAAGCCTTGAGATAAAAATAAGGTTCAAAATCGGGAACAAAACAGCAAACGCTCTTCCCGTCCGCTCCCCTGCCAAAGAGGCGGATTACGGGGCTGCTGTCATTAACGACTTCATAGTCTGCATCCAAGATCTGGAAATCCATAGGCATGGTTTAGGTTTTTAGATAGACATATAACTTTTGTTGTACTTTTGAAAAACAGAATTCTATTTTCGAGAAAGCTGTAAAATTTAATATGAAAAATAGAAGACATTCAAGCTAAAAGTTTCAAGAAAGGAAGACCTTCAACTTGAAAAGCTTCCAGAAGAAACCGAAAATTCAAAAGGAGCTGAAGATCGAACAGCTTCAACTATTGAATCTGCCTTCAGGTCATCAAGTGCAAGATATCTGGCTCCAAGAGCACTTGAAATCTCCTGCGCAAGCCCGAATTTAATAATGCTACTTTCCGTGTCAATAACTGCCGATTGTATGCATTCTTTTCTGAACATGGAAGCTATCATTTTTGATTCCTGGAGAGGAGGTTCACCATTCATACTGACATTTGCCCTTCCGTCAGAGATCAGAACCATAAATGGACAGGTATCAGGATCGCGGCGGAGTTCTGCATGTATGGTTTCATAGCCTTTCATCAGCCCATGGGAAAGTGGAGTCTTTCCTCCGGTTGGCAGTTCCTCCAGATATTTTTGTGCCATCTCCACGCTGGAAGTTGGAGGCAGCAACAACTCTGCCCCTGCCCCCTTAAAAGCAATAAGCCCCACCTTATCACGTTTCTGGTAGGCATCCATCAACATTGAAAGGACTGCACCTTTAGAAGCTACCATCCGCTGTTGAGCCCCCATTGAACCACTGGCATCCACAACAAAAAGTACAAGGTTTCCTATCTTTTTCTCACGGACTTTTTGCCTGAAATCCGACTCATGAATTACTATGGAGTTTCCGTTTTTTTCCCTTACAAGCTGGTAGGGTGCAGCTGCCCTCAGGGTAGCGTCAAAAGCAATATCCGTTGTTTTCTCCTCTGGAATTTTACTCTTAATATACCTGCCCTGTGTGGATTTCGTCAGGGTTTTGCTGCGCCGACCTGATCCGTTTCGGTTATTTCTGAGAAAATCTGGAGAAAACTGCTTTATCTGGTAACTCTCTCCTGTTGCAAAAATAGTTTCGGAGGAAGCATCCGGTTGTTCCCCGGTGCTGTCCTGTGGGTCATCTGATTTCTGCTCTTCGGGATGAGCCTGTGCTTTTCCTGACTGCTCGCTATGCTCTTTTTTTTGCTGTTCGTTTTTATTTTTTTCTTTTTCCTTTTTTTTTTCCTTTTCCTTTTGTTTCTCTATACTCTCATTCAGTTTATCCTGCTTATCAGAATAATTATCAAACGGTTTTCTGCGCATACGGTGAGGAAGGACTAATTCTGCAGCTTCTTTTACATCCTCTTCAAGAACCTCAGTCCTGCCGTTGAAAGCTGCAAGAGTGATTGAGGTTTTCATCATTGTGATGTCTGCCCTGTGCCCATCGACCCCCATATCAACACAGATCTGGCTGATCAATTCAAGCATGCTATCTGAGATCTTCACTTCAGGAAGTAATTTCTGCGCCAGAAGAATCTGCCCGCAAAGCTCGGACTCTGCAGCCTGCCAGCTTGCTGCAAAAGCTTCAGGATCGGTTTCATAGCTGAGCCTGTACTTGATAAGTTCCACTCGTCTGGCTACATCCATGATTCCCTTTATATCTACGCATAAACCAAAACGGTCTAGTAACTGGGGTCGAAGTTCTCCTTCTTCAGGGTTCATGGTTCCTACGAGCACAAAATTTGCAGGGTGGGAAAAGGAAATTCCCTCTCTTTCAACAGTGTTTACTCCCATTGCTGCTGAGTCCAGGAGTACATCTACAAGATGGTCATCCAGAAGATTAATCTCATCCACGTACAGAATACCCCTGTGAGCATGAGCAAGTACACCAGGCTCAAAGCGTTTTTCTCCTTTCTTGATAGCATGTTCGATATCAAGAGTTCCTACAACCCTGTCTTCGGTGGCACTTACAGGCAGGTCCACAACCTTCATTTTTATAGAAGAACTCTTAAGAGTCCCGGCTTTTACCTTTTCCAGGCATTCTTCACACATTGCATTTATATCATGAGGATCGCAGCGGTATTTACAGCCTTCAACTACCTCGATTTCAGGAAGGAGATTGGCAAGAGCCCGGACTGCTGTTGACTTGGCAGTACCTTTTTCACCCCTGATAAGAACTCCTCCAACTTTCGGATTTATAGCGTTCAGGATAAGGGCTTTCTTCATTTTTTCCTGCCCTACTATTGCAGTAAAAGGGTAAACAGTAATGTTATGGTTTTTCATGACTTAACCTCGATATATCTTTCAGTTTCCGATAAGGTATTCTTCAACACTCATCGTTGGGATAGACCATTGAGTAACTGTAGGAAGAACAGAATTCACCTTTTCCACCTTATTCATGAAGGGGAAAAAGATAACATTGAGATTTTCCCCTGTTTTCTTTTCAAAAGATCCAAGGTGTATTTCTTCTGTAACCTCAAGGTCCGAACCAAAATTGAGAGCATTTTCATTTTCAAGCCGGATTTTAGGGGAAGTTTCAACAACAGTAAGTGCCCCGAACGTATCCCCTACCTTTATTTTAAGAGGGCTTTCGGAAAAGTGTAGTGGATACTTCAGGCTTACACCAGAGCTTCCGTTTCCTTCCAGGACATTATCCACATATATGGAAAAGAGGGGGACGTCAATACCATTTATTGTCTTATTGTACAGGAAAGTATGTGTACCCAGATCAGCTGACTTCCCGGGAGATATTATGCTTGAGTAAACAGCAACATTATTTCTCAAAACCGTCAGGTGGACTTTATCCCACTCTATATCATCTACTCTCAGGGTATATCCTTCTCCAAGGTCCCATTCGTCACCGGAATAGAGACATCTGCTATTGTCATCATCCATAAGGACATTTATAATCCCCTGATCGTCTCCAAGATATGCATATTTCTCACCATCCCATCCAAGCACAGAATATCCGCCATCAAAAGCGTTTTCCCCATAATTCCTCATCTCCGGGTTTTTGTATGGAACCTTGACAGGTGAGGATTCATAAACCAGACCTCCTTCCGGAATCCAGTCGTCTTCAGCATCAAGATTAAGTTCAAGTCTTTCTGTACTGAAATTGTTTTCAAAATCATAATAGAGCATACCAAAAGAATCAGCTGTCCAGACGCAGGAGTCAGGAGAAGAATCCGAGCGATTTACAGTTAAAGATGTACCTTTTATCTGATATGACTTGATAACGTCTTTAGTCATATTGTAAGAACATGCCCTGTATACATTATCAGCCACTCTGAAATCGATCAAATCTTTAAGGATAGTGACATAATCTCCAGGCTGCATCCTTATAGGCACTCTGTTTTTCAATTCGATCTTTTCATCTGTAGCCTCAGTGACCTCGAAATTACCATACTGGTCCCCAACGTTAATCTCAATAGGTTCAGTCGAATACTGGTTTACACTTGTGAGACTCACAATTGGATCCTTACTGTCAAGAACCCGGCTAAGAGTTCCTTCCAGAATTGTATATTTAGTGCCGTTTATTGTAGCATTGAAGTTGAATTTTGAACCTTCTTCAAGAGATTTCGTAGTAACTGAGACGGAGTTTTTCTGAAGTTCAAGGAGAGCAGAATCATTGTTTACCCCCTGAAGCACCAGTTTGTAGCCATTTCCTAGATCATAATCATTCCCCCGTTGAAGATCACGACTTCCATAGCTAACCAGGTTCTCAGTGATCAACCCGTCTTCAAAGACCTTGTATTTCTTCCCAAAGAAAGCCGTTGAGCCATAAACGATTTTTGAGGTATAAGTTGCATTTCCCGCATCAATAAGCCCGTCTTCAGAGAAATTAAGCTCCAACGACTCATAATATGTACCAGTAGAAGTTGAATAATAAAATCCAGGACAATTTTCCCCATTAAGAATTGTATGTTCTCCAGCTGAAATATCTATAATAGGGCCTCGTTGTTCAATAGCACCTTCCACAGGAGTAATAGCAATTAAAACCATTGAGATAAACAAAATAATATAAAAATCGATAAAAACTCTGGTCTTTTTGTTACCATTAGTCATAAATGTGAAAAATATGGTAGCAATATATATCAATTTCGTTTTTTGATTATGGAAAGTAGTTAACACATTACAAATTAAGTCCCAATGTTGAAGAAGAATACGACGCAAATAAGATTTATTTCGGAGAGTAAACATCAAAACAACAACTAACATTTGGCCTTATTGATAGTGAAATATAGGAAAGCACATTAAAAATAGACTAATTGTCGGATAGATAATTGACATAGTAACTTAGTATCATAGGGAAATTTGATTAGATATAGTAGTCATAACTTTTATTTTATTATTACTATATGAGATGATTTAAGAATATTTTCGAAATATTTATTAATCACTTTCTATAAGGGTCAATTATGATTTCCAGAAAGGCTATAATATTCGGATTTATAGTCCTGAGCCTTGCAGGCTTAATAATTTATTCTCAAATCGTGCCAGAGAAAAAAACCGTGTATCAGGAAGACTTCAAAAATTGTAATTCTGAAGGAGAGTTTCTAAGATGCAAAGATGGAGCACTGTACCTTGAAACAACAAATTCGGCACAGACAGGGGAAGGATTTTGGAATAAAAATGTGAGCCTATCTCCAGGAAAAATTTCCTGGAACTGGAATGGACAGGATCTGGATAAATTCAGTCTCTGGTTAAAAGTGACATTCAGTGATCACAAATCCATTTACTATGTTGCAGCGGGAAGCATGAACCCGCAATCCGAAGGTGAATATTATCGGGATCAGGAAAACCGAAGGCGATTTTCACCATCGATTATAATCTCAGGAATTCCAATAAGTACAGTTGAAAGAGATCTCGTTGAAGATTATGAAAAATACTGCGGACCTGCTGAAAATATAAAGATTGAAAAATTGAGTGCAGGTTTTGGAGACAACAGTACGCAACATCAGAATATTCTGAGTATCTCAGACCTGAAGATATACGGATAATGACAAAGGGTAATCAAAGGAGTCTGAAAATGAAAAAGAGTAGTGTTGGGTTGATAATTATATTATTATTTATATTTTTGGTTTCTTCGGGATGCGAATCTTCACATACTGTAGCCTCCGGTGAAAATGGAAATAACAATAGTGAAGAATTAAAAAGTGATAGCGTTCAGGAAAGCAGCCAGCTGAGTCAGGGAAATCTAACATCTTCAGAAAAATCATCTCCTTACCGTTACTGGGAGTATGAACTTGGAGATATAACTCCAGAAAATCTCAGTGAAGGAAAATCGAATGTCCAGGACTGTGTGACATACTCTCAGGACGGGAAGTATGTAGCTGTTGGGACAGGGAAAAAACTGACAGTTATTGATGTGCCAGACAAAAAACTGCTATGGGAAAAAACCTTAGGAGGAAATGTTTCAGACATTTCGTTCTCGAAAGACGGGAAGTATCTGCTTGCAGGGGAAAAGAGTACTGACGGATACATTTATTCTCTGGATGCTGGCACAGGAAATGAAATCCACAGCTATAGAAGCGCTGATGACCTGGGAACCAGTACGAACTCAAAATATCAGCCCTGCATATACAAAATAACGGCTGCTGATGATGCTGTATACATTGCAGCAGGTCGATACTGGAAAGAATCCGGATATGGGCTGGCTTCAAGGGTGTACAGGTTCAACCCGGATGGCACTCTTTCCTGGAAACTTCCAGCAAACGAAAACTATGCTCAGAGTGTAAACTGGATCGATTCAAGCCAAGACGGAAAAAATGTGGTTTTTTCAACCGGAGACTGGACAAACTCCCTTGGACTTGATGCAGTCGTCTATTCCGTGAATGACAGCGGGAATCTCCGCTGGGAATACGAAATTCCGCCTCTTAAGCCTTACTTTGTTTCAGCAGTCATCTGGCACGGGCTTGATATTTCAGATGATGGGTCCATGGTAACTGCCTATACTGGGGATGGAAGAAAATACCTGTTTTATGATTCAGAGATGATGAAACCCGGAGACGGAAAAACAGCATGGGACATGAAAACCCCTGGAGATGGGAAGTCATCATGGGACACCTATGATTGGCAATCCAATGTAACAGTTCCAGAGGAGGTAGGGGGAAGTTACATCTATGCCTATGGGGAAGCTGCAAAAATTTCCAGTAAAAATGAGACACTTTACCTTACAGGAGCCACACTTCCTGCATATTATCCAGATAACATATCGGTAGCATATCCCCTTGAGAATACTCTTGTATCAAGTGATGTTGAGAAAGGAGACACTTCATGGACATATTCACTTGGAGGACGCTGTGCAGGGATTTTCTTTTCTCCGGACAACAGATTCTTTGTCCTGCCAGTCGGGAAAGATTTGTCCTCAGGCAATACTCAGGTTCAAGGAATTCATGTTTTTGACAACCAGAAATCCGGAAACGGTAATTCAAGGTTAATCTGGAAATTTAACACCGAGGGCGTTGTTGTAGATGCTGCGATTTCTTCCGACTGCACAGTTGCTGCAGTTGAAGCCCCTCTAAAGCTTGAAACTGGGGATGTAATTGGAAAACACAGGTTAATAATTGTCAGGTGAGAAAATGAAATGGAAAATTTTGATATTCCTGCTTATTATAACTGTAATTACTGCCGGATGCGCTGAAAAAAGCCAGAATTCCGAGAACAACAGTAAAGATGTTCAGACTTCCGAAGGTGTTCAAAGCATAGAGGGAAGTAGTAATTCCGAGACCGGGGCACCCATAGATTCAATAGTATTTTCCAGGACCGGAGCGATGATTACTCTAAAAGAAGAGGCAGACATTTCACAGGTAAAAATTTCATCTACCAATACCTCAACAGAGTCAAAAGATATTGGAAAAACGGAGAACCAGGCCTTTGTAGCCTTTGACTGGGAACCCAATACTCAATACAAGTTTGAAGTGATCACAGGCGACGGGGCAAAAAGTGATATGGAAGTGTATGCTCCTGAAAAACCTGCTTTGAAAGAAGAGTACGCTGTAAAACTTGAGGATGTTACTCCCGGGTCGATAGATAAAACTACAGAAAATATAGAAGGCATGATTAAATTCTCTCCTGACAGCAAGTATCTTGCTATCGGAACTCAAGGAGGTTCTCTGAAACTTATAGAGCTTGCAACAGGTGAAAAGGTTTGGGAAATACAGCTTGTTAAAGGCATAGCTGATGCGAGAATTTCAGATATAGAGTTTTCAGGGGATGGAAAACGTCTGATTGTAGGAGAAGATAGTCCGGATGCTTTTATTCACTGCTTTGATTTAAATGGTACTGAAATCTGGAAATATGGGGCAGGTCAGGATCTGGGTTCAGATCTTGACCACATGCCAGCCATGAAAAAAATAAAACTGGATTCAAAAGGAAACATCTATGTTGCTGCCAGTAGAGCTTGTGGCTACATCGGAGAGAAATACAAGTATTTGGGAAGAGTTTATTCTTTTGACTCCGAAGGCAATTTGCGCTGGAAATTCCCTGAATCCGAACTGATGGACTCCGGAGTTACATGGATAGATAACACCCCTGACGGAAAATATGCTGTTTTCGGGACGACCTGCTTTACAAACGCCGACAAATGGAAAGAAGGAACTGTACATGTTCTGGATGGAAATACTGGAAAAGAGTACTGGAACTATTCAATACCGCCCCTTGAGCCATTTTTTGACTATTCAGCAATATGGTACAGTACCCAGATTACTCCTGATGGTAATAATATAATAACAATGACCAGTGATGGACGAGCCTTTTTATTTGACAATTCCAGGATCATGGAAACCGGTGTACCAGAAGTAAAATGGCAGGAAAACATTTCAACCCCGGTTGTAGTAAGCGGAGTCCCTATTTACGGCAGTGCGAATTATGCATATATTATAAACAATACCCTTATTTTCTCAATAGGCAGCACTTTCTCCAAAGACAAAAACAACGACGCTCCTATAGAACATCCCAACGGAAACAGCCTCTTTGCCTATGATACCGACGGCAACCTGCTGTGGAAATGGAGAGTGGACGGCTATGCAGGGGAATGTGCAATGAATGACAGGTATCTCGTTGTCCCTATAGCCCAGAACCTGGTGACCAAGGATAGAAGTGCCCACGGAGTGTATGTCTTTGACGTATCAAAAAGTGGAGGTTCAAATTCAAAACTTGTCCAGGTTTATAATACCAAGGGAATTACAATAGCGGCTGATATCTCCCCTGATGGAAAATATATTGCAGCCATGGAAGCTCCTGCAAGGCTTGATGACGGCACAGTGCTGGGAGAGTACAAAGTGCATGTTCTTACGTAAGAGGAGAAAAATATGAAAATTGTTTCAATAACATGGAATTCCTATATTCCCACCCTCCGCAAAGCCGCCGACGATCTTGGTATAGAGCTTGAAGCCCACTATTCAAAGATTCTGGAAGATAATCAGGAAGAAGCTGAGAAGGTTCTTCTTGCATGCGAACATGCAGATGCGGTCTTTCTATACTATACATCAACCCCTTTCTGGGAAGATTTCTATGAAAAACTTGAACCGTTAAAAAAGAGGGTACCTGTAATCTGTGTAGGGAGTGATCCTTCCTCACTTACCCTCTCTTCGGTGAAACTTGAGATTGCAGCTACATGCTTTTCTTATATCATCTATGGAGGACAGGAAAACTTTGTAAATATGCTGCGCTATCTCTTAAAGGAAGTTTTAGGATGTGAGATTGAAACAAAACCTCCTGAAAAGATACCATGGGATGGATTATATCATCCGGATGCAGAGAAAATATTCTCAAACGTTGAAGAGTATCTCAACTGGTACGGACCTTTGAAAGATAAAACCGTGGGTCTGCTTATCTCCAGGACTTCCTGGGTAAATAATGAACTTGAGATAGAGAAAAACCTGATAAAAAAGTTGGAAAATCTCGACCTGTCAGTTGTCCCTGTTTTTGCATATTCTTTGAAAGATAAAGAACTTGGAAGCAGGGGAATGAATGAGGTCATAGAGGATTATTATATAGAAAACGGCAGGCCCATTATAGATTGCCTCGTAAAGCTTTCTCCTTTTTTTATTGCAAGCAGTAAAAACGAAGAGAGAAATGCATCGTGTGCAGCAAAAGGCATAGAAGTCCTGAGAAAGCTTGACGTCCCTGTTTTCCAGCCTGTAACTTCACACTATATGACTGTTGAAGAGTGGCAGGAGTCAATGGGATTAAGCACTGAGATCGGATGGAGTGTGGCTCTCCCGGAGTTTGAAGGCGGAATTGAACCCATCATGATAGGAGCAGGTAAAAAAGAAGGAAATTACATGGGGCGTTTTCCTATCGAAGAACGCTGCTCAAAACTTGCATCCAGAATTTTAAAATGGGCCAAACTCAGGAAAAAACCGGTTGACCAGAGAAAAGTTGCCTTTATCCTGCACAACAGACCCTGCACAGGTGTTGAAGGTTCGGTAGGAGACGCTGCAAATCTTGATTCTCTCGAAAGCGTGGCAAGGATACTGAACCGGATGCAGGAAGCAGGCTATACCGTCAATCCTCCTGAAAACGGAAAAGATCTTATTGAAACCATTCTCAAGAGAAAAGCAATTTCCGAGTTTAGATGGACTCCCATTAATGAGATCGTGAAAAACGGGGGAGCCCTTGATTTTGTGGAAAACGAAGAATACGAGAAATTTTTCAATACCCTTAGCCCGAAAGTAAAGCAAAGAGTAATTGATAGCTGGGGAAACCCTCCTGGAGAAGAAGTAGACGGCATTCCTGCAGCCATGGTCTATGATAATAAGATCGTTGTGACAGGGGTGCAGTATGGAAACGCTGTGGTCTGCGTACAGCCAAAGCGAGGATGTGCAGGTGCCAGATGTGATGGGAAAGTCTGCAGGATCCTGCACGACCCGGAAGTTCCGCCAACCCATCAGTACCTTGCGACCTACAGATATCTTGAAAACACCTTTGGAGCCGATGTACTCGTACATGTGGGAACCCATGGGAACCTTGAGTTTCTGCCAGGAAAAGGGGTTGGGCTTTCAGGAGATTGCTATCCTGATATAAGCATAGGGACAATTCCCCATCTCTACATCTACAACTCTGACAACCCTCCGGAAGGTACAATTGCCAAACGCCGGAGCCTTGCTTGTTTGATAGACCATATGCAGACTGTTATGACCTCAGGAGGGCTTTATGAAAACCTGGCCGAACTTGACAGGCTGCTTGGGGAATACGAACAGGCGAAACACGATAAGGGACGGGAGCATGCCCTGAAGCACCTGATCCTTGATGAGATCAAAAAATCGAATCTGAATTCCGAGATAAAAGCCGATGACCAGACTCCTTTTGAAGAGGTAGTAAGAAAAGCGCATGAAGCTCTTGGGAAGATAAGGAACACCCAGATCCAGAGTGGGATGCACATCTTCGGACAGATGCCTGAAGGCGAGAAAAAAGTTGAATTCATAAACTCGATTTTAAGGTACGATGACCAGGGAAGTGTGGGAAACAAAGTCTCGATTAGAAGGTTGATTGCAGAACTTCTGGAACTTGACCTTGATGAACTGATCTCTGACCAGAGCAGGATTTCCGAAAACGGAAAATCAAACGGACAGTTGCTTGAAGAGATAGATTCGCTCTCTAAAGACTTTATAAGGACATTTATAAATAACCCGGAAAAAGAGCCAGCCAGGATAATCAAAGAGATTTTTGAAGGAAAAAGCTTTGAAGAGCAGAATATCAAAGGAAAAAGCTTTGAAGAGCATAATGTCAACAAAGAGATAAATAACTCTGAAATAGAGCCAACCAGGATAATCGAAGAGATTTTTGAAGGAAAAAGTTTTGAAGAGCAGGAAATTAAAGGAAAAAGTTTTGAAGAGCAGAATATCAAAGGAAAAAGTATTGAAGAGCAGGAAATTAAAAATCTGAGTATAAATCCCGCACTTCTTCAGGATGCCTCTTCGATCTGCAATAGAATCCTTGACCTTGAATCAAGAATAGATGATTCCCTTGAAATTGAAGCACTTTTACATGGTTTTGATGGAGGATACATCCCTGCCGGTCCTTCAGGCCTCATCATGCGTGGAAGAGATGATGTACTTCCAACAGGCAGGAATTTTTATTCACTTGACCCAAAAAGGATTCCAACAAAAGCTGCCTGGAGGGTAGGACAGCAACTCTCAGGGGTCCTGATTAATAAGCACATTGAAGATGAAGGTCGGTATCCTGAGAATGTAGGATTTTACTGGATGGCAAACGATGTGATGTGGGCTGATGGAGAGGGAATGGCCCAGATAATGAGCCTTATCGGGGTTGAACCAATCTGGCTAAACAATGGACAACTGAAAGGGTTCTCCGTGATCCCCCTTAAAGAATTGGGCAGGCCCAGAATTGACGTTACGGTCCGAGTTTCCGGTATTTTGCGGGACAATTTCCCAAACTGTCTTGAAGTTATAGACGAAGCAATCCAGGCTGTGGCTTCTCTTGATGAACCTGAAGAGATGAATTATCTAAGAAAACACAGCCTTCAGATGGTTGAAGAAGGAGCGGATTCCAGGGATGCTACTTTAAGGATCTTTTCTAGCAAACCCGGGACTTATTCGGCAGGAGTTCAGCTTGCAGTCTATGCAAGTGCCTGGAAAGACGAAAAAGACCTGGCAGACATCTTCCTTTACTGGAATGGGTATGCTTATGGAAAAGATGTAAAAGGCAAGGAAGCTCACACTCAACTTGCGTCAAGCCTTAAGACTGTAGATGCCACCTTTAATAAAGTGGTAAGCGACGAGTACGACCTTTTAGGATGTTGCTGTTACTTTGGGGTCCACGGAGGCTTTACAGCTGCAGCCAAGCAGGCTTCCGGAAGAGATGTAAAAGTTTACTTTGGCGATACTCGAGAACCTCAGCACGTTGAAGTCCGGGACATGGCTGACGAAATGCGAAGGGTCGTAAGAGCCAAGCTCTTAAATCCAAAATGGATTGAAGGCATGAAACAGCACGGCTATAAAGGCGCACAGGATATTTCTAAAAGAGTTGGTAGAGTCTATGGCTGGGAGGCCTCCACCCAGAAAGTGGACGACTGGATTTTTGATGATATCACAAAGACCTTCGTACTTGACGAAGAAATGCGCCGCTTCTTTGAAGAGAATAATCCCTATGCCCTCGAGGAAATGTCCAGGCGGCTCCTTGAAGCGCAGTCAAGAGGGCTATGGGACCCTGACCCCGGGCTTCTTGAAGAGTTAAAAGAATCCTATCTTGAGATCGAGAGCTGGATGGAAGAACTGGCAGGAGAAGGAGAATTTCAGGGTGGAGCTGTTGATATAATTGGTCCTGAAGATGTCCCTGACTGGAACGCAAAAATGAAGGAAATCCGAAAAATCCTTAAATAAAAAAAGGTAGCGGAATGAAAAATATAGGTTTTCTCCTCCTCATACTTGTGCTAATCATACAGCCCGTAGCTGCACAGGTTCAGCAGGAGGATTTCAAACCTGAAGATATGACCACATTCATAATTCAGGTTCCCCACGGGGTAGAAGGAAATGGACTTGCAGTCGGAAACAGCACGCTCTCTGCATATCTTTTCTTTGAAAGCTATTATGACGGGAATATGAATGTGACAGTGGAACTTGACTTACCAAAGGGTTTTGTGCTTCACGAGCCCTCAGTTAATTCATTTTCACTTCATACCGAGTATGATGACTGGTACAGGCTTGTTGATTTTTATATACCCGCGGATACGCCCTGTGGGGTTTACAACATAACAGCAAAGGCAGTCGTTGATGTTAAGGGAACAAAACATACTATTGTGCGTACAACCCAGCTTAAAGTTGCTTCAAAAGAAGAAGTCGCAAATGACGTCTCAGTATCCCAGCTCATAGTACCGTCAGACGAAGACGGATATGGAGATCCCAGCCATCCTTCCAATACCCTTGTTGTCCAGGAAACATCCCCTGCACTCAAAAAGCTGCTAGAGGTTACAGACCTGAAGACAGAGAAAGAGGAACTCACTTCAACTGACATGGGGATAGAGCTTACCAATACCGGAAATAGTACAATTCCTTTAATAGTCACATATGACATTCTTGACATAAAAACCGGTGAACCTGTAAAAGCTTTTAAGCCCGATATTATGGGAATGAAAGCGGACACCTTGTGCTATGCCACCGTAACCCTTTCTCCAGGATCAAGTTCACTGATAAGCCTGCCTATATATATGTCTCCGGAAGCGATGGGGGGAGACTACCTTCTCAGAGTTAAAGTAAAACTCACAGGCACTGACTGGATTGCAGTAACAAAAGATCAAAAAATTACTGCAATCTCAAGACGGTGGGGACCTATAATAACTACGTTTGCCGCCTCTTTACTCGGAATTACTGCTCTGGGCTTTTTTTTCTCAAGACCCAGGAAGATTATGGACAGGTTTAAAACCCGCAATCTTGTGCTAATTGCCTTTTTCGGCACGGTTTCTTTTGCAGCGATAAGCCTGCCTATGACCATCCTGTGGGACTTATCCCATGCAATCTTCGGACCATTCAGTTTCCTGTTCACAGGACTCTTCAATGAGATTCTTCTTTACATGCTCATTGCTTCTCTTGTAGTCCTGATTCCAAAACCGGGAGTAATAAGCCTTTTTATGATGGTCAGGTTTCTACTTGGAGGTTTCATAACAGGGAGTTTCACACCTATAACCTTTATAACACTGTCAATCAACGCGATAATCCTGGAATTTTTGTTGTATGTTGCAGGTGTAACCGGTAAAAATCCAGCTCCAGATAACAGGTTGAGAATTGGAATTATTTGCGGATTTGCGGACGTGATTAGCGGATATGTTTCCTTCAGTGTCTGGATGGTCCTCTACAGACTATTCTACAGCAACTGGTACATAGCTGTAAATCTACTGATTGATGGGTTCCTCTACACCTTCATAGGAACCTGGTTCGGCATAAGCCTTGGAAATAGACTAAAGAAGGTGGTAGAGTGACACGAACTTTGGTAAGACTTTCATTTGGAAAGGCTTGTCATTACTCAGGGTTTTCGCTCAAGCCTTTTCTCAAAAGGCTTGTGGTCAGGCTTTCATTTGGAAAGGATTGCGACATTACTCAGGGGTTTTCGCTCAAGCCCAACCGTTGCGCCGGTTGATCACGCCGCCGTAAGGGTTTTTCGATCAAACCTTTTCTCAAAAGGTTTGCGGGCAAGCTTTCCCTTGGAAAGGTTGTGGTACAATGATAGAAATCAAAGACCTATGGTACACATATCCAGGAAGATCGGAACCGACTTTAAAGGGAATCAACCTTAGAGTCGAAAAAGGAGAATTTGTTCTCCTCACAGGACCTACTGGATGTGGGAAAAGTACTTTATTAAAAACATTAAACGGAATCATTCCCCATGAATCTGGAGGAATATTATCTGGAAGTGTGAAAGTCAAAGGGATGGAAACCACTGATTCAAACCAGATGGAAATCTCGAAAGAAGTAGGCCTTGTGTTTCAGAATCCAGATGACCAGATATTTTCTACAATAGTTGAGGACGAAGTAGCTTTTGGGCCTGAAAACCTCTGCTTTGAGCAAAAAGAAATTGATAAAAAGGTAACAGAAGCCCTGCAAATCGTAGGGATGTCCGATCACAGGCTGGACTCGACAAATTCACTTTCCGGTGGACAGAAACAGAGGATCTGCATTGCAAGTATGCTTGCAATGAATCCTGAAATCCTTGCCATGGACGAGCCTGTAAGCCAGATGGACCCCATGGGTACGCACGAAGTCCTGAATACGGTAAGGGAACTCAACAGAAAACTGAAAACAACTATTCTGCTGGTTGAACACAGACTACATGAGCTTGCACCCTTTGTAGACAGAGTTGTTATAATGGACAATGGAAAAATAGTCTTTGATCAGCCTGCCTCAAAAGCTTTTGATAATCTTGAGATCTTTTACAGGCTTGGGCTTCGAATTCCCGAACCAGTCGAGCTCTGCCATAGCCTTGGAATCAAAGCCAGCCCTTTGAGTGTCAGCGGAGCTCTTGCTGTACTAGACAGAGAAATTATTAAAGAAAATAATAGAATCCCTCAACTTCTTCTGAATCCAGATGAAAATCCTGTAACCAGGACCAGTTCAAGGAAAGCTTCCGTTGAAAATAATGCTTTTGAAAACAATGATTCTGAAAACAATGCTCATAGAAATAATACTTCTGAAAACAATGATTCTGAAAACAATGATTCGATTATTTCCATTCAGGACTTATGGTCAGGATATGAGAAAAACAAGATGATACTGAAAGGAATAAATCTGGAAATCAGTAAAGGTGAAAGGGTTGCGATTATGGGTACGAACGGCTCGGGGAAATCAACCCTACTTTTACACCTTGCAGCCATTCTCAAACCAGATAAAGGAAGTGTGAGGGTTTTTGGAGAGGAAACAAGGTCCAAGAACCCATACTCCTTTGCAGGTAAGGTCGGATTTGTGTTCCAGAACCCTGACCTTATGCTCTTCTGTGATTCAGCTGAGGAAGAAGTAAGGTTTGGACCTGTTCAATTAAAGTACAGCAATGTCGAGGAAAGAGTAAGAAACTCTCTTGAAGCCATGTCAATTCTGCCTCTCAGGCATGACCTCCCTCAAGCTCTGAGCAGGGGCCAGAGACTCAGGACAGCTGTAGCTTCGGTACTTTCCATAAATCCAGAACTTATTCTTCTCGATGAACCCACAACAGGGCAAGATAGGGTGAATATAGAACAGATGATGGATTTTTTCAAAAACAACAATTCGACACTGATTTTCTGCACACACGATATTGAGGTAGCCATGTCCTATGCCACAAGAATTTTGGTAATGAATGAAGGAAAGATCATAGCAGACGGGAAGGGAAGAGAAGTTATAAAAGACACTGAAACCCTCAGGAAGGCCTCGCTTACTCAGCCTCCGGTTGTTGAGATTGCAAATCATCTGGGAATCAATGCTTTTTCAGTAAAAGAACTTGTGAAAACGCTGACATCCAGAAGTATTGAAGGAATAAACTCCGGAAGTGTTGAAGAGATAAACTCCGGAAGTGTTGAAGGGATAAACTCCGGAAGTGTTGAAGAGATAAACTCCAGAAGTGTTGAAGGGATAAAGTGTTAAGGGGATATTCCGGATGATAGGTGCAAGATCAATTGCCGAACCGACAATTAAAGATACAGTTATTCACAGAATGGACCCAAGGGCTAAGATCCTCATCCTGATTTCCACAGTTTTTGTCGCTGTGACCCTGGATAACCAGAAAACAATGTTTTTGTTGTTTCTGCTCGTACTCTCAGGATTCGCACTTGCAAGAATGCCGGCAATAAAGATAAAGACCCTGATGATATTACTTATACTTTTGATATGGGGTACTATCTACTCTCAGGCTCTCTTTTATTCTCAACTCCCGAGAACTGTGATTTTTACCATAATCCGTCCTGATTTTCCGCTTCTGGGCTGGTTGACAGGAGGCGGTCTGTTTGTATATGAGGAAGGGCTTCATCATGGCGCTGTTCAGGGCCTTAGATCGGCTTCAATCCTGTCTCTTGGACTGTTAATGTGCTGGACCACTGACTCAAGGGATATGTTAAACGGTCTGGTAGGACTCAAGGTACCTTACAGCGTAGCTTTTATGGTGATCACAGCAGTAAGATTTTTGCCAATAATAATCACTGAAGTAGCTACCGTGATAACAGTCCAGAGACTCAGAGGGTTTAATCCTAAAAAATTCGGTTCCGGGATAATAAAAACATTACTCAATATATTGACCCCAACTCTCGCAAACTGTGTAAGGAGAACCGGAACCCTTGCAATTTCAATTCAGAGTAGGGCTTTTCGGGCAAATCCCGATCGGACATATCTCAAAAAACTGGAGTTTTCAAACATTGACAAAGTAATGATTACAGTCTTTGTTTTTGCAGCCATAAGTATTGTTGTCATAAAACTCCTTTACAATATGTATACAAGTGGAATTTATTATACTTCAAGTTTAAGACCTGTTTATGCAATTGCAGGGGGATACCTTTGATAGAAATAAGAAAATTATCCAGATACTTTGGAAACCTGCTTGCTGTTGACAATCTTGATCTTGATGTTGGAAATGAGATCTTTGGCCTTCTGGGCCCCAATGGAGCAGGCAAAAGTACGACAGTTATGATGCTTACAACTCTACTAAAACCCAGCAGCGGGACTGCAAAAGTCTGCGGATATGATATAGTAAAAGAGTCCAAAAAAGTAAGGTCAAAGATAAGCTATGTACCCCAGGATATGGCAGTTGACCGAAAACTCACAGGCAGGGAAAATGTACTGCTTTACGCGAAACTCTATGGTATCCCTAATAGAAATTCAAGGGTAGATGAAGTGATTGAAATGATGGGGCTTTCAGATCGTGCCGGCGACCTTGTAGCAACATACTCCGGAGGAATGAGAAGGCGCCTTGAACTTGCTCAGGCGCTTGTGCACGAACCTGAGGTTCTGTTTCTGGATGAGCCGACCCTTGGACTGGATGTGAGTGGCAGAAAGAAGATATGGGAACATATAAGGATGCTTAAGGCCGAGGGGATGACCATTTTCATGACCACGCATTACCTCGAAGAGGCAGAAAAATACTGCAACAGGGTTGCTATTATCGATAAAGGACGAATCGCAGTTATCGGCTCTCCTGAAAACCTTACAAGCTCCATAGGGGAACATGCCTCCCTTAATGACGTTTTCCTTGAAAACGTTAAAACCCCCGAAGAGCAGGCAGGGTTTAATTCAACCCAGTTCAGAAACCTTCTGAGGCGAAGATAATGAAAGCAGTATACTACTATTTTGAGAGGGATCTTGTAAAATGGCTAAGAGGAAGGGTTACCGTTATTTCCTCACTCGTAATGCCTGCAGCCTGGCTGGTATTTGTAGGGCTTGCCTTGCCAACAAAGTTTACGGATAATTACCTTGAATATATAACCCCTGGCATTCTTGTCATGACTATGCTTTTTTCTTCCCTGCAGGGAGGATCTCTTATGATTTTTGATAAGATACTGGGTTTTTTGAATAAGTTTCTTGCCATGCCCTCGCCACGAGAAAGCATGCTTTATGGAAAAATCCTATTTATCAGTGTAAGAGGCTTGATGCAGGCAACTGTGATACTCATAATTGCTACTTTTCTTGGGGTAAGGATATTGAACCCTGTGCAATTAATTTTAATATATTTCACACTGTTTTTGTTTTCAGTATTTTTTTCTGCTCTCTCAACTATGATAGGAATGTACTTAAGTGACCATGACAGCTATGCGGCTGTTAACAGCATGATCAGCATGCCTTTGTTCTTCACCAGCAGTGCACTCATGCCCTATGACGTCATGCCTGCATGGTTAAGGTTTCTGGCCAGGCTCAATCCGGTAAGTTATGCAATAGACAGCACAAGAACTCTGTTTGAAGGTGGAATACCCGTTCATGGACTCATAAGCCTGGCCATAGGAGCCGGAATTATGGTACTTCTTGGGACTTATCAATTCAGGAAGGCATTTGTGTGAAAAATGGATTTGTGTGAAAAACGGATTTGTGTGAAAAACGGATTTGTGTGAAAAACGGATTTGTGTGAAAAACGGATTTGTGTGAAAAACGGATTTGTGTGAAAAACGGATTTGTGTGAAAAACGGATTTGTGTGAAAAACGGATATGATACTCTTTGAATAAGAGGTACAAACAGATGAAAGTACTTGCAGATTAACATGACTTTCATACTAAAGAACATGAAATTCTTAGAACAACAAGCACAAATAAATGAAAGTACTTGAAAGCACTTTTTATGCCAATGAATAAAAACTGAGTGAACGTTGTACCAAAAGCTGGGTAAATTTAAACCAGCTAATCTTCAGAACCTAACTGAAAAATAAAAATAAGCGCGTTCTTCACGCGCCTTTCTTTCTCTAAATTTCATTCTATTTAATGACTTTCATATTGTTTCATAAGGAGCACGCCTTTGCCGCTGACGTTGACATCTCCTGCGAACCGTTGATAGAGAATACCATCCACTTCTTCGGTTCCTTCCTCTACATAGGAGGGCAGCAAATCCTTAACTTTGCCTCTTATGATGACAGTGCCTTTTTTCATTTCACTTGCAGGCATTTCAGTGCTGCCTTCGATAATGATCGTCCCACCATTATTCAGGATTGCTGGAAGGAGACCAGCATTGCCCATTACATGGATTTCTCCTCCGCACATGTGCTCTCCCAGAAAGTCCCTGACATTTCCGTTGACGGTGATTTTACCTCCCTTCATGCCACAGGCTTCTCCCCGGTAGCCGCCGCCTACATAATAGCCGCCGTTTCCATTAAGAACAATTTCCCCCCCCTTCATTTCACAGCCGAGCCAGCTATCTGCATTTCCGTTGACCGTGATCTTTCCTCCTTTCATGTTCGAGCCACAGTGCATATCCACATTACCATTAATTTCAATCTCCCCTGCGCTCATACCCTGCCCAATGCGCTTTACTCTAGAGACATCGCCGTTAATCACAATTTTTGTGTTTTCTGCGCTGTCCTTGCCTTCAACTTTTACATTGAACAGTTCTCCAAGTGAGCACTGCCTGTTTCCATACCAGACCAAGGTAACTTTGATTTCGTCCTCTGTCTTTCCGGCAAAGTTGTCTGGGTTTACAGTATCAGCTACGATAGGGATTTTGTTCTGTGCTTTTAAGGAGAGAGTTACTACCTGCATTTTAGAATCCCTCCGTTGCGATTTCAACAGGTTTTGGGACGTATGCATCCTCTACCATGTAGTTGGACTTGCTCACAGTATAGTATTTCTGGAACTTAACGTCAAGGTCTTTCTGCATTGCACTATCAATATCTGACGGAACCTTCGCGTTTACCCAGTAAGTCCTCCCCATGGGTGTGTTTTCAATATTACCGTCCTTGACAACGATTGTTCCTCCCTTAATGGTGTAAGCTGTAGCACTGAAGGCTTTCTTTACTTTTTCATGCTCTACTGAGGGATCAATTGCATCCGGGAAAATGTCATATATAGCAATGTCTGCATCAGCTCCTACTGCAAGGTTTCCTTTCTCAGGCCTGCTGTAGATCCTGGACTGGATGCTTCTGGTCATGGTTGCAAGTTCATAAAAACTTAGTTCCCTATCGAGGCCAGGCAGAACCATTCTGCCAAGGGCCATCTCCGGAAAGCCCGAAATGATCTCCTGCCTCTTCTTTTCACTCATAAGGTAAGTGTATGCTTCAGGATAGTTAACAAAGGATCCTCCATTAGGGCTATCCGTTGTGAACATGACCTTCCACGGATCTTTTACAAGCAGGGCCAGTTCAATCCCTATTGCCCACTGGACTGCATTTACAAAGCTCTTTGGGGAATATACAAGTGGCACCACTCCGGATGCGTCTTCCAGCTCCACATCCTGGTTGCTCCATTTCTCCTTTAACATCCTTGAGTTTGCGTATTCAACCGGGCCATCGGCAGTCATGGTAACGGCAGGCCCGAAAATGAGCTGCCCGAGATCAAAGGTCAGGTGATTAACTCCGTTCACGTAGTCTGCAATCATTGGAGCTCCGGTCTCAAAGTCACGCCAAGAAGTGCCGGCATAGGCATTGAACTGAACATGAGTTACATGCAGGCTCTGCCTGTTGCGCCTGGATTTCACATTCTCAAAAAGCTTCATGGTCTCGATGGTAGTCTTATAGTTTCCAGGGTGCCCCAGATTGTTACAGTGGACATGAACTGAATGAGGGAGACCCAGTTTTTCATTTGCCTCTCCCAGGCCCAGCAGAATTTCTGCGGGGGTTACGTCAAAGTTAGGCACGGGGTCATAGAGCCCGCTAACATTCTTGCCCCAGCCCCATGCTTCTCCGCCACCTGCATTTACAATCTTTATTCCGTAACCTCTTGAAGCTTTTAGACCCCAGGCAATGTAAGCTGCGAGTTTTTCGGGCTCTTTGTCCCGGATATATTCCATAACCTGCCAGTTGCTCCCAAAGAGGGTGAGCCCCATTTTGTCCAGAATTGGGATTTCTTTGAATTCCTCGTGGGTATGCCTTGCTGTAAGAGGGGGCATTGCAGCTTCACAGATTGTTGTGTAACCCAGTTTTGCATACCTGTACCCGATTGCATAAGTGTTTGGGGTGTTGTACCCTACCTGAGCCCTGGTCTTTTCAGTGCGGGGCTCAAGACCTGAGAGGCCCGGGACCAGGTTTCGTCTGGCATCGTTAGGGTTCATCGATCGTCCCACATTGATTTTGCCAGCGCTGTGAGTATGACCGTCAAAACCCCCTGCCATCGTGAGCCTGCCTTCAGCGTCGATAACCTTTGCATTTGAGGAAACGTTTTCTACAATCTTGCCGTCTTTTATGCACAGGTCCATTTTTTCACAGTTTATTCCCTGAATCGGGTCGCAGACAACTGCGTTTTTAATCAATAACTCTGACATGTTCCTTCACCTCGCTTCAGTTCTCTTACTTTTGCAATCAGGTCCTTTAAGATCTCTTCATCGGTTTTGAACTTGGTATCGATAAGTTTCTTCATCCTGATTGGGATTGCGTCCATACGGTAGGCTGTGCCTTCGGCTTCAATACCCACGACTGCTGCAGGGATCACTACATCGGCAAGTTCAGTTGTTGGGTTTGGATAAGGGTCAATTTGAATCAGGGGGATTCTTGCAAGGTGTCGGACTGCCTTTTGTGGGAAGTGTGCTCCTGGGTCCGCAGCTCCGACAATTGCCGCATCAACCTCTTCCCTGACAAGAACGTCGTTTGCCCCTGTCTCTCCAGGATTGTAGTAGGGATAACCTTTTGAGAAGTCAATTGCCATCGGATAACCGGCCTCCCAGGTTGCGACTTCCCCGAAACCTGATACGTTATAGTGACCTCTCATTCCCATCATGATAGCTTTTGTGTGCTGGGTCAGGTCTGAGATAAGGGAAGATACTGCATCACCGTTCTTGTACTTGGAACGGGACTGTGTTATGCCCATGCCGAATAAAATGGAGACAAACCTGGAGTTTTTCATCAGTTCGGCAAGTTCTAAAATTTCGGCTTTTGAAACCCCTGCCACGTTTTTCGGAATAACAGTTTCATGCCCATTGATTGCTGAGCGAAGTGCTGTTACCAGCAGGAGGTCCGAACCCTGTTTTATTTCAATATATTTATCGGCACGTTTTGCAGTATCGGTTTTTCGCACGTCGATTACCACCATCTTCCGGTCTTTTCGCCCATTTGGAGTAAAAAAGCCCTTAGAAAAGCTTGAATAGCGAGTCATGTGGCGCGGGTGAGCATGTATGGGGTTGCAGCCCCAGAAGATGATCAGGTCTGATCTGTTTTTGATCTCTCCGAGAGTTGCTCCAGGGTTTCCTTTTTCCTGGGTAGCAAGAGCTGAAGGACCGTGACAAACGTTAGCAGTCGAGTCAATCACGGAACCGGTCTCCTCAGCTAACTGGATCGCTTTGCTTATCGCTTCGCAGGATGTGGAGCACCAGCCGTAAGAAAGAGTCCTTTTTGAGTTTGCCAGGATCCTTGCAGCAGCATCGATTGCCTCCTCGTATGTTACTTCGACGAGTTCCCCATCTTTTCTAATCATGGGTGTTTTGATTCGATCATGAGTCTGTACTCCAACGGTCTTACTGTGGCCGAGAATGCAGGCATTCTTTACACCCATTATTTTGTTATCTTCAACTGTGACTGTTATATCATCGCAGAGGCATCCGCAAAGGGAACATACTACGTCTTTGATTACGGGCATATTTTTCCTCCGAATTTTTCAAGTTTCTCCGGATTTGATTGAAAACGTGAACTACCTGTTTACTGGACTTTAGTTTTCCAGATACTTCTTCATCAGGGACTTCATGTCCAGGGGCTTTTCATCCGTAATTTCAATTTCTGCAGGCACACCTTTTAAGCCGGGCATTCCGCAACCGTGAGTATCAGGATTTAGCACTGTGTTTGCCCAGGGACCCATAGGAATAAAAGCAAGCCCTTTTGGGTTTCCATCGTTTGCTTTTGCAAATACCACAACGTCTCCAAACTCGGATGTGACTTTTAGGCTGTTTCCTTCGGATGTCCCCAATTTCTCAAGGTCTACTGAGTTAAGCTCGCAGTAACTACAGGCTTCAAAATAAGCTTTATATGTCTTTGCTTCCAGATTTGCACCCTGTTTGGCAGTTCTTCCGGATATGAGATTGGCTTTTATTTTCATGGAAATTCCTCATCTGGGATTAATCAAGTTCAGTAAGCGGGGTCATTTTTGTGAAACATCAAAATAGCTTTCTATCTAGCAGTTATTTGAGTTCTAAATTCAGGCTTCTAGTTAAGTTTATAATTAATCTAACTTAGTAACTATTCAGCCCAGATAAAACAACATCAATAGCCATATTCACTAAAATTCAATAGACAAATTCCTGTCAATTGATTTTCTTTGATTGTTGGCGATTGACTACGTTTTTCGTAGTTCATAAGTTATTTTTCGGATTATTCAGTAATAGTAGAATCACTATCAATAGACATGTTTTGATAGGCTGAATAGTTACATGAATTCTTATATTATCTTGAGATGAAAGCATGGAATCGCTTTCTTGTTATCGATTTTTCAATGATAGAACGAAGTTACATTTTTATTTCTGATTTATTATATTAGTTAATATCCTACTATATTTTAACAAACAGCTTATTATATAATACCGATATGTCCAGCTAGACATAATGAATTTTTTACGTCAACTTTGATTCCCAAGCCCATAACTCTGATTTTCCTACAATCTTCCAGTTAGAAAAATAGCTAACAAGGACATAATGATCAGAATTGAGGTTTCGCCAAAATTGACGAAAATGCGTTAAATGCAAAAAAAGAATTAAAAATTGCTTATTTGATCAAAAAATTACATTTAGTGCCTTTAAAATTACACCATTAAATGCCGTTGAATACAAAAGTAGAGTATAGAAGTTATATGAAAAAAGAAGTAGAAGTCCAAACCTTTGAGGTTCAGACCCGCTTAATATTCATGTTAATTGCAACTTCTGCAATGTCAGCGCTGTATTCCGAGACCCGTCTCAGGCTCTCCAGTATCATGCTGAGTTCAATATTACCTGAACCTTCACAATCCTGTGGCTCCAGAGAAAATCCAAACTGAGACACTTTCTTTGCCTCTACGACGATTTTGTTAATAGCCTGCGGATCTTCTTCGGCCATTGAATCTATTGAGCTTTCAAAAACTTTACAGGAAAGGTCAGCCATCTTGAAGATGGAGTCATCAGCGCTAACTCCTGAGTCCATTTTCATGACACTTTTTGCTATCTTTACAGCGTGATCTCCTACACGCTCGATGCTTTTCGTAATAAGTCTATATCCCAGGCACTCTCTTGGATGCCGAATTCCGATCTTTTCAGAGAGCTCGATATCTTCAATTGAAGCCTTGAGCTGGCGGACGGCAAGAAGATAAAAGCGGTCCACATCGTCATCTCTCTGAATGACATCTTCAGCGATCTCCACATTATGGTCCCTGAGAGCAGTCATAGAGTCTTCAAGCATGGAAAGTACAAGTCCATACATGTTTCTAATTACCCTGGTAAGTGGGAGGTCATTGTAATTCAGAAGGCACTGGAAGACCAGCTCATTCCGGGATTCTTCGATAAGTTCAAGCCCTATGAGCTTTTGACGCACGGAATCCTTGATGAACTTGCGGTCATAGGCACTAAAGCCTTTTTTAGTAGTCAGCCTGATAACATCATAGCCCACAAGATAATGAGAAATCAGAATCCTGAGATTATTTTCTGCACTGTCGGAGTGAATATAATCGATCGTTGCATTGAGGGTGGAGCGTTCCTTTGAAACTGCACTGGAAGAAACAAGCAGAGTTTTATTAGGCATGGGTGTAAGCGTAAGGGTGTCTCCGGCCTCAAGCCCTATATCCCGGACCCATTTTATGGGGAGGGACACAATATAGGTAGAATTTCCGGTAAACTGAACTTTTCTTTTATCCTTTGTAATAAATAAGCCCCCTAGGATATTCTAATATAGGGTAATCTAATAATTCTTAAAGGAACTATATAGAGAAAAGTGATATATAAAGGTATCTTAAAAATAGAACACTAAAAAGGAAATAAAATATGATAGCTATGTCTAAGTATAGTATATAGGATCAGTTACCGAATTATAGAGAAACATAGAGTTATGCTAAAAATCCGATATAAAGGTATATAAAACTAGTTTTCTGAAAGGTATTTTTCCCGTAAAACTCTTTTTTGCAACAGGTACAAGATAACTATAAATGATATACTAATCACCTTCAAGTAACGATAAAATCTAATTAATAAGGGCACAAAATGGGGGAGAAGAAAGTATGAAAAAACCGATGAAAGAACCGGGTCATTACTTACTTAATCATTATTAATAAAGGATTATCTGATTTATAAGATCATTCACATAATTATTCTAATTATGTGAGAAGTAGTCACAAAGAAAGAAAACAACTTTAATGAGAGGTCAGGAGAGCAAGGAAAATGAAAAATAAAAAACGGCTAGCAAGAGATCAGGCGAGCAAGGAGAATAAAATCCTGCTTTCGGCAGGTCGACATAAAAATCCATTCAATTTTTCTATTGATATCGTTTTTTTCAGAACTTTTGAAATTCCATTTAAATCAAAAATTACTAAATGTTAACCATGACATAATTAATATATATTTATAATAATTGAGATAACAGACAAACCCTGCTATATACATAGTCCGTATGATACTGGTTTTTAACTGAACATACAAAAAATAACAATTAAAGATATTTAAATGTTGGGGTGTGCTTGCTGCCGAATGTAGGTTAATTTACACACTGATTTTGAAGGACTCTAAAAAATCTGAACAAAAGATCCAAAGTCTAAATAAAAAATCCGAAGTAAAAACAAAAAAATCCGGGCAAAATTAAGCTATCAGAGTTTGTCGGAATCTCTGAAGCTTTGTAGCTCCTGAACTCCTTAAAAAGAAATGGAATTAATACGAAGAATATTTTTTCTTCGCAGTTCGTGTATCTCTTGTATAACCTGTGCTGTTCGTATTGCGAGAGTCATTTCGAGAGTAATTCCGAGAGCCGTTGCGAGTACCACCGCGATATTCGCCCCCGTTCTTTGAGCTCTTCCCCTTTGATTTCTGGGCAAGCTCTATAAAGGGTTTTCGACCTCTCTTTTTGTCTTTGAAGATTTCAAGCAGGGCTGAAGCCTGGGCAAAAGGTACAGTTACGAAGGAGAAGTGCGGGAAAATTTCTGCATCTCTTACTTTCAGGTCGCGTTCTCCGGTTTCTTCCTGCATAAACTCACACAGCTTCTCAGGGGTCATGCCATCAGCTTTCCCCATTGCGATGAAAAGCCTGGTTTTGCCTTTCCGGTCGACATATGAACTTCCAGAGATCTCTGTGTACATGCTTTCGTCGAACATCTCTTTGAAAGAATACTTCAGGAGGGCAGCCAGGATTTTCTCGGCTGGGTATTCTTCAAGGAGCTTTTCACTCATCTCAAGGCAGTCGCCGTAGTCTTCAGTTTTTATAGTCTCTTCAAGTTCGGTTTTTACTCTTGCCCTTTTGGCTTTTATTACATCTTTTATCTCGGGAATTCGGCCTTTTTTCATTTCGGACTTTGAAGTCTTTTTTATGTAGGTGAGCCGCCTGTATTCCGTGGATGTAACGAAAGTAATTGCAGTTCCCTGCTTTCCTGCCCGACCGGTTCTTCCTATCCTGTGTACGTAGGACTCAGGGTCTTGCGGAAGAGAATAGTTGATTACGTGGGTCAGGTCCATGATATCGATACCCCGGGCTGCAACGTCGGTTGCTGCGAGGATGTTTATTTTTTGTTTTCTGAACCTGTTCAGGATCTTTTCCCTTTCATTCTGGGAGAGGTCGCCGTGCAGGGCATCGGCTGAATATCCCCGGTCTCCAAGCTTCTGGGCAAGTTGGGCGGTATCGGTTTTTGTTCTGCAGAACACAAGCCCGTAGAATTCGTCTTCAATGTCGATAATCCTGCACAGGGCTTCAAATTTGTCGCTTTCCTTGACTTCAAAATAAATCTGCTCAGTGAGGTTTACATCAAGGTCTTCGTTCTCAATGGCAACATGTTCATAGTTCTTCATGTGTTTCTTGATGATGCCAAGGATCGGCTTTGGCATTGTAGCTGAAAAGAAAAGCATTCGCTTATCAGGCCCGGTTGCCTTTAGGATTTCCTTAATATCGTCAATAAAGCCCATATTGAGCATTTCATCAGCTTCGTCCAGTACGAAATACGCAATGTTCTCAAGGTTCAAGCTCTTTCGCGCAAGGTGATCGATTACCCTTCCTGGAGTTCCCACAACAATATCAACTCCGCTTTTCAGCATTCTGAGCTGCTGGGTCATGGACTGTCCCCCATAAATCGGGGCGATATGTAGCTTTTTGTCTCCTTTCAGGGAATTGAGTTCTTCTGAGACCTGGATTGCCAGTTCTCGAGTTGGGGTCAGGACTATCGCCTGCACCTTTCCTGATTTCTCTGGAATTTTTTCTATAATGGGGGCTCCGAAAGCCGTTGTTTTCCCGGTTCCGGTCTGAGCCTGCCCTATGATATCACATTCTCCTTTCAAAAAAAGCGGGATGACTTTTTCCTGAATTGGGGTTGGTTCTTCAAACCCTTTCTTTTTAAGGGCTTTTAACATACTGTCTGAAAGCCCTAATGCCTTAAATTTTGCTAATTTTTCCATGTACTCACTCTAATATTGACATTTTTTTACAGATCGCTCAATTTGCAGGTCTGTTGCTTACATACTCTGCCGCATACCCGTCAGTATCCTTTGCGGAAGAGGCCATTTATTGAAACCAGTACATGATACCAGCTAAAAACAGGTAAACACGCTGTATAAATGGTTAATATTCCCCGGGAATGCGAGAAGATGCCTAAGGACCAGGGAAATTCACAACCGAGATACATAAAACTTATACAGCAAAAATTCGATTTTCTTGGATAAGTTCCGGACGCTTTTTTGAGTTATTCCCTGTGATACAGGCAGACGGAATTATTAAATTAAATAATATTAGGTTAGATAACCTTTGACTTGAATAGCTACCCTGTTACTCATTCCTGTATATAACCCTTTGCAACTCCTCTAATGAGGTTCTTAATAATAAAGCTTTCTATCATCCGGAAAAGCCCCCTGAACCAGATGCAGTCGATTTCCAGAAAAACCGTTTATTGATAGCAGTTACAATACAGGCATAAGTAGTGATTAATACGGGTATAAGCGTGATTCATACATGTATATGCAGTAATTACAAAGCTGAGAAAATGTTCAGAATACCACCTGTTCAGTAATACCAGCCGTGAAAACAAAGCTCATCAGTCAACATTTCTTTAAGAAGGTTCAGCCTCTCGATCGAGTTCCTGATCTGTTCGGGCTTATCCAGTACTTCTTCACACCCGGTTTCTTCCTGTATTGTTGTGATCCTCAGAAGCTCGGCAAAATTTACGCACTCGTCCAGAAAGCTGTTGAACAACTTGCGGGCTTTTACAAGGCCGTCCGAAGTCCTGAAATCGGGCTGAACAGTTTTTTCATATTCTGCTCTCTGTTTCATTTCTGAGACCAGGAGACGTGACTCAACATAATCCCTTGCATTCAGAAGATCCCCAAGGTTCCTGAGATCAGTCCCTATATGCTGAGTAAAGTAAGCAATCTCAAAAGCCCATTGTTTATCAAAATTAGTTTCCAGCCCTGTATTGGAAAAAGGAATTCTACTCGTCAGCCAGCTCATCTCCGGTTCATTTTGCCTTTTTTCATTATTAACATGTAAGAGGAAAGAATAAAAGCTTAACTAAATTCTCTGGCTCTATAATGTGTTTTCTGGATTTTCTTCGGAAGTGCCCCATGGAGTGCATATATTTTTTGAGTTTGTCCTAAGTAAACTCAGGATTCCTTTCCCAATCAACTTCTCCACTGCTTTTTCATTCTCTACTCCTTTTTCCATAAAAAGCTTTCTTTTTTGCTATTTCGTAACACCTTTCTACAAGTTTGGGGCTGCTTGCCATTCCCGAAATTTAGTCCCTGGCACGTATAAGGATATGTTTTAATATTGTCATATTGATTTTTTTTAAAAAGCAACAATCAGTAGAGAAAAATGGGAAATCAAGAGAAAAACAGAAATCAAGGGAAAAATGTTTTTTCTACCTGTGGCTTTTGGGGAATCCTATTCAAGGATTCCCTTAACTGCCAAATTTAGACCGGAGAGTATTCAGTATTGTTTTTCAAGCAAAAATTTGAAAAAATTAAAAAAGCAGTATCAAAAAAGAATTAATTTAAAAATTAGTTCTTATTTTGGAGGTGCTGCTTTTGGAGCTTTTGGCTTGTCTACTATTGGAACCACTATCTTAATAAATTCCTTCGCACCAGTCTTTGCTCTTTCGTTAGAGATTGATAAACAATCTTTTGGGCAGCCGCTAACGCATTCAGTGCACATAATGCATCTAAATACATTGAGCTCCCATGTTTTATTGGCCTTAGTAACTGTTATTGCATCAGGCGGACATTTCTTTTGACATAGTCCGCAGAGAATACAGTTCTCAGGGTTAAAAACAATCCTTCCTTTAAACTCCTTAAAAGGTTCCCTTATCTCGAAGGGGTAAAGTCTGGTAGCAGGTTTACGGGAAACGTTTGCTAGTACAAGGTTTAACATGCCCATTAATATCACCCTTCTTTTTATCTTTCAGTACAGCTAACGCAGGGATCTATAGTAAGTACAACTATAGGTACATCAGCGAGCCTGACACCCGGAAGCATAAGTAGCAGTGAAGGTATGTTTGCAAAGGTAGGAGTCCTAATTTTAAGTCTTTCTAAGTTTTTAGTACCATTACCTTTCACATAATATACAACTTCACCTCTGGGCTGCTCTGTTCTTATAATAGCTTCTCCAGTAGGGAAGCCTTTAACACGTGTTGCAATCTCACCATCAGGCAGTTTGGAAATTGCATTTCTTATAATAGTAATAGAATTGTATAGCTCAGTGATTCTTACTTTCGTTCTGGCGTAACAATCTCCATCCTTTTCAACAGCCGTCTTAAAACCGAGATCCTTATAGATATCCCAATCTGATGTCTCTCTCACGTCAATAGCATTCCCACTTCCTCTAAGTGTAGGGCCAGCTGTTCCAGCTTCATATGCAAGTTGCTTTGACATTGTAGCTAATCCTACAAGTCTTTGCTTAACCGTGTAATTGTTTACGAACACTTTCTCAATATTTTTAATCTCTGTTTCCAGTGAATCGCACATTTTCAAAAGCATATCAATATGTTCTTTAGTCAGATCTCTGGTAACTCCTCCAACTTTGGATATTGAATGTATAACTCTGTTTCCAGTGATTCTTTCCGCTACATCCAGTACTTCTTCTCTGTACTTCCAGCATTCGTAAAAGAGGCTTTCAAACCCAAAACCATCTGCAAACAGGCCAAGCCAGAGGAGGTGACTGTGAAGTCTGTTAAGTTCACCAACTATTACTCTTATATACTGCGCTCTTTCAGGGATTTCGGTGTCAAATAGTTTTTCAACTGCCCGTGTATAAGTTATACCATGGAGAGCACTGCATATTCCGCATATTCTCTCACAAATATACGTGGTTTGATTATAGTCTTTCGTGTCTATAAATTTTTCAAGTCCTCTATGAACATAGCCCAGTGAGGGAAGGACTCCAACAACAACATCGTTGTCAATTTCAAGCTTTAATGATACTGGTTCAGGTAAAACGGGATGTTGAGGACCAAACGGTATTATGGTTGTCATGTGATTCTCCTCTCAATTGTTTTAGGCTAAGGGAGTTTTTGGACTGTTTGGTGTCAGGTAAAGGTGACCCTTATAGTCTATTGCTAAACCTTCGAAGGTCAATCCGAAGAGATCCTGGTACTCGTTCTCAATCAAAAGCGCACATAAATAAATGCCTGACATGCTTTTGGGTTTCTCACCTGGTTTCACAAAGTATCTTAGATTCTTTAATTTGTTATCTTTCTCAAAGATATATATCAATTCATGACCTTCGTTAGCTTTCAGGCATATCATAGTAGAATATCGATAGCCATCGCTTTTTAAACCTTCAACAGTTTTTAGCAGTTCGCCACTGCTTTTTATTTCTGTTATATTTTGAATCACATTATCAAGCATTTGATGGCACCTCGTTTCCTTTCAATTTTACTTCTTTTCCTTTGATGTTCCCTTTCTTCTTATTTTCAAGTATTGAAAGTGCTGCTACTACGCCGTCAAGTATGGCTTCAGGCCTTGGACAACATCCGGGAACATATGCATCTACAGGTATGACCTGATCCACTCCACCTACCACATTATAGCAATCGTGGAATATCCCGCCTGTAGATGCACAGGCGCCTACAGCTAGAACAACTTTTGGATCAGGAATCTGGTTATAAAGGTTTTTAAGCACATTTACATTTTTATAATTCACTGAGCCTGTAACCACCATTATATCAGCTTGCTTGGGGGTACCAATGTTTAAAACGCCAAATCTTTCAGCATCATATAGAGGAGTAAGACAGGCCACTACTTCAATATCACAACCGTTGCAACTGTTACAGTTAACATGTATAATCCATGGGGATTTTGCCAAACTCATAAGTGTCCCTCTTTTTAAGCTAATTTGACTCCGCTAACGTACAGGTATGCTATGTTCACAATCGAAAGTATTAGCAGGACTGACCAACTCAGTTTGAGCATCCACTGCCAGTACACTCTTGCAGTAATATTATCTATGACAATTACAAGCAAGTAAGCAATGATACCTATAAGCACACCTATTATTGGGGTTGATGCCCAGAATAAGAATATGAGCCCTGTTAAAAACACATATTCATAAAAGTGTGCAATCTCAATGGTGGCAAACCCTGGCCCTGAGTATTCGGTCGTCATACCTTTAACCAGTTCCTGGTGACCATGGTGAGAGGTTGAGTAGTCAAAGGGTGATTTTTTCAATTTTATATTCAGAACAACTATCATTGCTATGAATATAAGAGGTGTATACATTAACAGAGGGGATGATGCGTCTAACAGCTCTGATAATTTGAAAGTGCCGGTAAGCAAGTATATTGCAAGAGCATATAAAATTAAAACCGGTTCATAGGACAGTATAGCCATTATTTCCCTTGAGCTTCCTATTCTAGCATACGGAGAACCAGTGCTCATTCCTCCTACAATTAGAGCTACCGAAGCTACTGTGTAGACGAATATTATCATTAAGAAGTCTTGTTTGAAAACTAACATCAAGAGACTCAGAACTATAAAGACAAGGTATACGATTACGTAAAAGTTTTGAGATGGATTTACAACCATGTTGTCTTTACTGAGGAGCTTCTTAACATCATAGTATGGCTGCAAAAGAGGAGGACCTACTCTACCCTGCAGTCTTGCAGTGATTTTCCTGTCTATTCCTGAAGCTAAGCAGCCGATGATAGGAGCACCAATTAAGACAAGAACAATTGTTAAAATATCGTTCATAATCCTACTCCTCCTGCCAATGCAATTACAATCAGAATTATGGAAATTGCATATCCAAATGTTGTAAGTTTACTTTCTCCAAAAATATTCTGGAGATAAATGTTGGAAACGCTGCTTTTTTCGTAACTGCAAAGTCCATTTCTGAACATTAATCTATCCTTTTCAAGGTTGTTTTCCCCACACATATAGTAGCTAGCTATACGAGGAGTAAACATATTTTTGGTAGCGAGATATATCAGAATAGCCAGAGCAAGCACTACAAATATTGCTGCGTAAGTAAAGGCCCCAATTTCAGAGGTAAATTGTCCAACCGGTCCTGTAACATTAGGAGCATTTCCGAGTAGAATTGAGACCTGAGGTCCGATAAAGTAGTTGTATATTGAAAATATAAAGATACTTGTACCTATAATGGATAATGCAAGAACCGATAGTGGGAAATATGTTTCCAGTTTTTTATGGGGAACTGCATTTTTATCCATGCTGGATGATAAGATTGTTCCAAGCCATTTAGAGTAATAGACTGTGGTGAGTGCACTTCCAAGTACCAGGAATATTATCACAACAGGGTTGTTTGAAGCAGCTTCCATTGATACCCATTTTGTGAGCAATACTCCAAAAGGAGGTAACAGCATGGACACCATTCCCAGAGCTGCAATGGAGGTGAGAAGAGGAGCCTTCTTTATTAATCCTGACATGTCCTCGATATCTCTGCTTCCTATGGTGTGCTCAATTTCACCTGTGCACAGGAATAAGAGACCTTTTGATATGGCGTGGAACAGAATAAGCATCATCGAAGCAGCTACAGCCAGAGGCGTGCCTATTCCGGCGCTTGCGATAATTAATCCCAGGTTTGCAATAGTTGAATAAGCAAGCACTCTTTTAGCGTTTCTTTGAGATAAGGCTAAAGCTGAGCAGATAACGAAGGTAAAGCTACCGTAAACTGCAATAGCTGTTCCGAGGGAGGTATTAGCATAAGCTGGTACAAGCTTGACAACTAAAAACACACCGGCATTTACCATCGTGCTTGAGTGTAGTAAAGCAGAAACAGGTGTGGGAGCTACCATTGCACCTAAGAGCCAGCTATGGAAAGGCATCTGAGCAGATTTCGCAAAGCCTCCAATACAGAGTAAAGCAACAGGAAGAGCTAAAGCGGCCAGCGCTACTGCATCAGTTCCAGCGTAAGTTTCAATCCCAGTAAGGGAACTTATATCATATTTAGTTGCAAGCAGAATTATGCCTATAGACATAGCAACTCCGCCAACCAGGTTTAAAGCCAGAGCCCTGAAACCGTTGTTTATTCCTTCTTCATCCATGTTATATGAGATCAACACGAATGAACACAGAGTTGTTAGTTCCCAGAAAAGATACAGCCATCCTAGTGTGTCAGACATTACCAGACCATTCATGGCTGCCAGGAAGAAGCTCATTGTAAAGTAAAATATCCTTTGTCTATTAAGATGTCTGTGCTCCTCATACTGGTCCATGTATCCAGTTGCGAATAAAATAATCGCAGTACCGACTATATTCACAATTAATATCATGAGCTGAGACAGTTGATCAATATTAAAAGAGGCACTTTCAGCACCTGGAACATTGGCATAAGTGTAAGCAAATAAGGCTGCTGAAATTATTCCAAGTCCCAGTGTAGGCCAGTTTTTATATTTTGCTGACACAGCAAGAATATATAGTATTACCAGTACTTCGAGTACAAGGACAATGTTTTCATACATTGCGAAATTTGGTCCCTCAACCGGAACTACTCCAGTACCACCTAATACTAAACTAACTGATAAAGCTACTCCAATTATGAAAAAAGCCCAAGCCAAGTACTTGTATAACGATTTGGGAAGGGCTAAAAATAATAACGAAAACAGTAGGGGTACTATAATTAATAGCATAACGGTGTTTTCTATCATACAGCGTATCCTCCGATCTATTAATCCTCCGATCTGTTATTCTCCGACTTATAATGCTAGAACTTATGCAGCTGAAAAACAGAATCCAATATTTAGGACGTTTTTATAACCTAGTTTCTATATACTCGAATGACTTAATATATTGAGTTCCCAGTTCAACTGCGCAATTCCTGAGTATATAAGAATATGGACTAATATTCCACAAATATTATAGTATTCTTATATCAAAATTACAAGAAATAATAATATGCGAATAATGTCGATATAAATTCGACATGTTGCCAATTCTTATTATAACAAAGGCATATTTAAAGATAGTGATTTTCTTTTTACTTTTATATTACTAACGAGAATAATGGACAAAATAGCCCCCAAATATTGTTTTTTTCTTGTTTACATCCTCGTTATAAATATTACTGAGTGCCAATAGATACTACCAAACAATTCCATTACTACTTAAGTAGTATAAATTAGCATGAACAAAGCTATATTTAAACATACTGATTTTAATTTACTTTTGTATTGCTCCTGAGACTCATTTATTGAATAACCTGTGAAACTCACAGTTTTAAATTAAAACATCAAAATAAACGACAAATAATAATATCAAATTATTACAGTAATTAATATAACAAGGTGATATTTAAATGAAGTGATTTTAACTTTATATTTATATTAATCTTGATATCTCTTCTATATTAATTTTCTTATAGTTTTTATAATAACCGCATTATATTTTTTAAATTAATCATATTATATACGGAAAGAGATTATTGCACTGTAATACAGGGACAATTATACTACGAATATAGAGAAGAACTTGACAGCTTATTTCAGAAATGCTTCTATTAATAAATAAAGTAAAAAGATAGGAAGAACAGAGCCTAAATACTGATTACAACAATATGTTGAATAGATATCCTGTAAAGATTATCGAAACTGCCACGATTGAGACAAAGATTGCTATTAGCTCTTTTTTCAACACCTTTTTAAGGATAACCATTTCAGGCAGGGAAACGGCTGTAACGGACATGAGGAACGCAAGAGAAGTTCCTATGGGAAGACCTTTTCCAATCAGGCTTTCTACGATAGGAATCATTGCCATAACATTTGAGTACAGTGGAACTCCAATCAGAACAGCAATCGGCACCGCAAGCAGGTTGTCCTTGCCTGCATATTTCTCTAAAATACCCTCAGGTGCATATCCGTGGAAAATGCCCCCTATGCTAACGCCTATGATTACATAGATCCATACTCTTCCCACGATGTCTTTTACGTTTTCAAAGGCAATACTTACTCGTTCCTTTACCGCCAACTCTTCGGGTTTTGCAGTCTGCTGTCCCACTTTTATCTTATAAACAAAATCCTCCACGTACCTCTCCAGCTTAAGGAGACCAATTAGAGTACCTCCAAGAACTCCCAGTATAACTCCTGATACTATATAGATTAATGTTGCTTTAAGGCCGAGAGTTGCCCAAAGAGCAGCAACTGCAGCTTCATTTACAAGAGGTGAGGTTATCAGGAAGGAAAAAGTAATTCCAAGAGGTACGCCTGCCTCTACAAACCCAATGAAAATCGGAACGGATGAACACGAGCAAAAAGGAGTTACTGTTCCGAGAAGAGACGCAAGAAAGTGATACTTAATCCCTTTTTTGTTTCCAAGCACTTTACGGGTTCTTTCAGGAGTGATATAGGTCCTGAGATAAGATATGAAAAAAATCATCACTGCAAGCAGCAAGAAAATTTTCATCACATCGTAAATAACGAAGTTAACACTCGCTGCAAGGCGTGTATCAGGTGCAATCCCGAAAACCTTGTATGTTAATTTGTCCGCAATCCATTGAAGAGGGTAAAATATATCGACCATTTTGAGTTCCTTCTTCCAGTTATTCACACTCTTTTTGTAATTTTCACTTCACTTTTATATCAATATATATTTATATAATTATCAAAAAATATAAGTTTGTCGCTCTAAGTAAATACTTTCTATACCTGAATTAGAGTGAAATTAGATTGAGACATTGTCACACCGGCGTTCAAAGCCGGTATAGTTAAAGGTTTAATATAGACTTACTAAACCATCAAGGGAGTCTTTATGAACATACTGGCACGAAAGCAATAATTGAGAGTTCAAACCTTATCAAAGGTGAATTGTAAATGCACTAATTGAGGATTTCAAATTGGTTGAATGTTCTATTTTTGGAAAGGATGAAACCTCATTTCTTAGAGCAAAGCACAGGAAACTTGGCCCAATAAAGCTCTGTTTTGAATGCTGGGAAGTAAAGCAGCAACAAGAATCTTCTTCCTTCGTGTAGCAGATGCAACTGCTGCAAATGAGTCTATTTTCAAATATATTGCAATTTACTTTCACTTTTCTTTACTCTATAATTCTCTCCAAAGCCCTGCTGGCTCTGTTCCTTGAATAAAAATATAAATCTGCCATTAAAACCGGTTAAAAAGGAAAAATTAAACCCAACAAGTTTTAGTGATAGAAACCAGCCATAAAATGGTTAAAAAACCTGTAAACAAACTTAAATTTCTGTCAGCGATTTTGTGCAGAGTGATTTTTTGTAGAGTTAAAGGGAAGGACTTCAAATTATGAGATAAAAGATTAAAATGAGATATTACTCGGATTGAAGGATTTCCATGACTTTCCCAAGAGTATCTGCTACTTCCTGGTCTTTAAGATCTTTTTCCTTGCTTTTCTTGATCCCAAGTTCGGATATTACGATTTGTCTATCAACTTTAAACCCTGCAAGTTCAAGGGTCTTGCTGGCGCAGTTTACAGGGCAACCGTTAATTGCAATAATACGATCAGAAGCTTCGGCAGACTTCATAAGTCCCGGGGCTCTTGCACCGATTCCGGCAGTGCACATAAGATTTCCTATGCCCTGCTTTTCGAGTTCGATTGCGATTCTGTTTGAGAGTTGGCCAACATTTGCTGCTCCCACACATGGGAAAATTGCCACATTTGCCGAGCCGCATGCACATTTTGTTTCTTCTGGCATGTTTTTCACACTGACCTTGGATTTATCTTAAAGTAACTGTATCCTGGATTTATCTTAAAGTGACTGTAATCCTGGATTTATCTTAAAGTGACTGTAATCCTGGATTTATCTTAAAGTGACTGTAATCCTGGATTTATCTTAAAGTGACTGTAATCCTGGATTTATCCTAAAGTAACTATAATTTTAGTTTTTAGTTCCGGGCTAATGCTTCAGTCCATTTCAACAGGTTTATTTTTTGATCCATTTTTTGATATCATCGACGCTTGGAACTTTACCTGCGACTTTAACGTCTCCGTCAATTACAAGAGCAGGAGTGACCATGACCCCGTATCCCAGAATTTTATCGAAATCCTCTACCTTGACAATTTCAGCATCTACGCCTGTTTCCTTTACAGCTTTCTCTACCATTTCTTTTGTTTTGTTACATTTTGAACATCCTGTGCCAAGTATTTCGATTTTCATTGTGTTCACCTCAATATTTCTTATTTCAAATATGTTTGAAGCAACCTATATAAAATTTCCTATTTCAAAATAATTTGAATTAAAATCCAACCTGATTGGTTCTCAAATTAAATTATTCTTGCAGGTATTTTTAAATAAAAATTTGGAAAAACAGGAAAAAACAAAGAGAAGAGAAAGTTTAGTACAGTAACAAATATAACAAAAATATTTATTATGAAAATATATTTATAGATAAGCGTTCTGCTTGAAGCCCTGTAAATTCTATTCTCATTTTGAGTGAATGTATTCTATACTGCCGACAGGGAGAGGAACATCCATGCTTCAGATATTCAAATCAACAGATTCCGGACTGACAACTCTTGACCAGGTTGAAGACGGTGCATGGATTAATCTTGTAAATCCAAACGAGCAGGAAATTCTTTCAATTTCAAAAGACCTGAATATTCCTGCTGAACATCTTAAAGCTGCACTTGATGAAGAGGAACGCTCCAGAATTGAGGTTGATGAAGGCTGTACTGTTGTATTAATAGATATACCTGTACCGAATGCTAATCAGGATGGAGGGATTTTTTATACAATTCCTCTTGGGATTATAATTAATGGCAAAAACATCGTAACGGTTTCTCTTCAGGAGAATTACGTTATTAAAAGTTTTATCGAACAGAGAATAAAATCCTTTTATACATTCAAAAAAACACGTTTTCTTTTACAGATCCTGTATAAAAACTCAAAGTTATATCTTCAATACCTCCGGAATATCGATAAAGCAAGTGATAAGATCGAATCCAAATTGCATAAATCCCTTAAAAATAAGGAATTAATCCAGCTTCTTGAGCTGGAAAAAAGCCTTGTATATTTCTCTACATCTTTAAAAAGTAATGAAATAGTCCTTGAGAAAATCCTGAGATCCACTCCTGTTAAGATGTATCCTGACGATACGGATCTTCTCGAAGATGTTATTGTAGAAAATAAGCAGGCGATTGAAATGGCAAATATTTATAGCAATATCCTGACCGGAACAATGGATGCATATGCCTCGGTTATTTCCAACAACTTAAACATTGTCATGAAATTCCTGACTTCAGTCACAATCGTTCTGTCAGTCCCAACAATGGTTGCAAGCTTTTTTGGAATGAATGTTGACGTCCCTTTCGAGAATAACCCTCATGCATTTGTGATCATTTTCATAATGACATTGTTTTTCTCGATGATTCTAGCTATAACAATGGTAAGGAAACAACTGTTCTAAGAAAAAGTTGTTCTAAAAAATGAAATATTCTGGAAAAACTGTTCTGAATAAACTATTCAAAGAAATACCGGTTCTGAAAAAAAACCACTATAAACAAAGATGTTCACAGATACTTACTATTCGAAGAAAGCAATTATTGAAAGATGGCAACTATTGAAAGATGGCAATTATTGAAAGAAGACGACTTTTCGAAGAAGACAACTATTGAAAGAAGACGACTTTTCGAAGAAGACAACTATTCGAAGAAAGCAACCGATGAAAATCTCGATTTCAAAATAAGTTCTACCTGAGCACCCGGTTTTTAATATATGTCCTCCCTTCAGAGCCTTTATTTGTTAATTTCCTACTGAAAATCCCTAAGGATTTATGTGAAAAGGAAACAATCCTGAAAGGTTGAATCAGAAAAGATAAAAGAGTCAGGGAGGGCCCCTAACTTTTTCGTTAACTGAATAAACCTGTTTTTCTCAGTGAATAGTGTCGTAGGCACATTCTCCGTGCATAGAAATATCCAGGCCTATAAGCTGTTCTTCGTCCGTAACTTTGACCGGAGTTACTACGTTTATCAACATCAGCATAACATAGGTAAACACAAATGCATAGACTGAAGTAGCTGCAACAACCACAACTTCTTTAATAAAAAACGCCGTGCCGCCGTAAAGCAATCCGTCAGCTCCTACTGGATTTATAGCCGTCGAAGCAAATACTCCAAGTAGAATTGTGCCGGTAACACCTCCAATTCCATGGACACCCCATACATCAAGGGCATCATCCCATTCCATCTTGTTTTTAAGATGTACGGCAAAGTAACAGACAACTGATCCGAGGATGCCCATTAATGCAGCCACAGGCAAAGATACTAGACCTGCTGCAGGAGTAATTGTTGCAAGGCCTGCAACTGCTCCTGTCATAAGCCCTACGAACTTTGGTTTTCTTTCCTTATACCATTCTATTATCATCCAGGTAATTGCTGCAAAAGAAGCTGCAATGTCACTGTTCAGGAATGCAAGTGAGGTAATCCCATCTACATTGAGTTCGCTCCCAGCGTTAAAGCCGTACCATCCAAACCACAGAAGAGCAGTCCCTATAGCCATTAATGGAATATTGTTTGGTTTTGTTATTTTGTTGTACTTTCTTGATCCTACGTAAAAGACCGAAGCAAGAGCTGCAAATCCAGCTGTCGCATGGACAACGATTCCGCCTGCAAAATCAAGAACTCCCATCTGTGCAAGCAGACCGCCTCCCCAGACCATATGGACGAAAGGATAGTAGACAAAAAGCTGCCAGAGAACAAGGAAAATAAGGTAAGCCTTAAAAGTAACCCGGTTTGCAAATGCTCCTGTAATCAGAGCCGGGGTGATAATTGCAAACATCATCTGGTAAGCCACGAACACAATTTCCGGGAATCCCATATCTTTGAATATTGTAGTTGGGGTAATCCCATGTAAAAACATTTTGTCCAGGTTTCCGATGATGGCACCTTCTCCCCCGCTGAAGCACAGGGAATAACCGATGAAAAACCATAAAACAGTCGTCAATCCCATCGAAACAAAACTCTGCATCATAATTCCTAAAATATTCCGCTTACAGGAAAGTCCTCCATAAAAAAATGCCAGACCAGGAGTCATTAGCATCACAAGACTTGTCGCAAGCAGCATAAAGCCTGTAGAGCCAGTATTTAACATATTATCATCCCATCTATATTTATACGATAAACTAGGAAATCTCAAATATCTTACCTTCTTCCTATGTTATCATACATAACCATTTCTACCTTCGCGTTACACGAAATCTATTTCTAGGGACTTTCAGGATAGAAATGGCTAAGATGGGTTTCCCAATGAGGAAAAATCCTACGAAAACCTAAAATTAGAAAAGTACAGGTAAAGTTTTGCCTGTACTCAAAGTCTGTACTCAAATGTTATATGCAACTTCACCATGCTGCGTTTTGTCAAGTCCGATGTTTTCTTCACTTTCGCTGACTTTAAGCCCTATAGTCCTGTTAAGTATGAATCCGATAAGGAGAGTCCCGACAGCTGCATAAACAATTGTGACGACAACGCCTTGAAGCTGGATTAACATTTGGCTGGAATTTCCAAGCAGGAGGCCAGTTCCTCCTACACTTGCAAATATACCTACCAGAAGTGCACCTACTATTCCACCTACGCCATGTACTCCAAAGGCATCCAGTGAGTCATCATATCCAAGCCTTTCTTTGAGTCCTACAGCATTGTAGCACACGAAACTTGTGATCGCACCTATAGGAATTGCTGCCATTGGCGTGACAAAACCTGCACTTGGAGTTATTGCAACAAGTCCTGCCAGAACCCCTGTAGCAAATCCCAGGGCCGTTGGATATCCTAAGTGATGCCATTCAAGAGCCATCCAGACAAATCCTGCAGCTGCTGGGGCTACAAGCGTTGTAATGAATGCAAGGGCTGCAATCTCATTTGCAGCAAGTGAGGAACCTGCGTTAAACCCGAACCATCCGAACCAGAGAAGCCCGGTTCCAAGAAGCGTCAGAGTAACGTTATGCGGCTTTAGTGGATCTACTCCAAAACCCCGCCTCTTGCCAAGGTATGTCAGAATTGCAAGTGAGGAAATACCTGAGGTTATGTGCACAACTGTGCCGCCTGCAAAGTCGAGAGCTTTCCCTGTTAGGAATCCGCCACCCCAGACCCAGTGGCAAACAGGTGCATATACGATAAGTCCCCAGAGGGCAATAAATGCAATATAAGATTTAAATTTCACACGTCCTACAATTGCACCTGAAATCAGAGCAGGTGTAATTATTGCAAACATTCCCTGAAACGCAACATAAGCATAAGTCGGAATTGTGCCAGTTACTGAATATACATCTATCCCTTTCAGGAATACATGTCCAAGGCCACCTACAAACCAGTTGCCATCTGCAAATGCAAGCGAGTAACCTATCAATACCCATTCCAGAGCCATGACGCCCATCGCAACAAATGAATGCATCATGCTGCTCAGAACGTTTTTACGCTGGACAAGCCCACCATAGAACAGTGCAAGTCCGGGAAGCATTAACAATACAAGTGCAGACGAGATTAGTACCCATACCGTGTCTGCTGCTTCAATAGCCATATTCATCCCCTCATAGAGCGCCAGGTCCGGTTTCGTTTGTCCGAATCCTTACTACGTTCTCTAAAGGCAGCACAAATATCTTACCGCTTCCGATGTAACCGTCCTTGCCTTTTGCTCCGACCTTTATGGCTTCAATAACTGATTGCAGGAACTGATCTTCCACTGCAATTTCAATCTTAACTTTTTCAAGAAGATTTGCTTCGTGTTCAGTTGCCCTGTAAATCTCTAAATGCCCCTTTTGCGCACCATAGCCGGCGACCGATGATACAGTCAGTCTATTTACTTCAAGTTTCTGAAGTTCTCGTTTGACTGCATCGAGCCTTTCCGGCCTTATCATTGCAATTATGTATTTCATCACGACCACCAATAGGTATCTTGTATCCGGTTTCTTAATATTTAAATCTGCCTATCTTGCTATTGAATATTAAAGCAGTCTCGTCCAGAAAACGCTAAAGTAAACAGGGATTTTTCTTCAATTAGAGAGCCGAAATCAGTTTTTCGATTCCCGATCTTGCTACTGAGTGTTAAAAGTGGGAGGCCTGGGAATTTGGTATGAGTTCCTTTTTCCTGTTTTCAAACATTTCTGTCAGAGAGCTTTTATTTAGTGAAAGCAAATTTAGAGATATGTTTGGAGAAATTGGAAGTGTAAAAAGCGAGGCTGATGAGACTGCTCTGCAAATTCTTTCCCTTTTTAGGGACAGCATCAGTGAAATTTGCCTGGATGAACCTGAATCCATTCCAGATTATTTCAAGCCGGAGTATTCTCATTATATCATAGTCCATACTCCCCTGAATATCCAGTTCCCTGAGAAAAGGGAAGAATGGAATATGCGTTTTTGCAGGGATGTCGGAGTTTCGGTTGTTGAACGTATCGTAACCGAAACTGACAGAATTTACGTAAGAGGACTTATGGCAATCAACGGGTCAAAAGTCTATGCTATCCTTCCTTTTATGAAAATAGATGCAGAAAAAGCAAATAGGGCAACATTTCCTGAAGACCACATGGTACGTGTGCGGGCGAAAGTGCTTCCTTCTGTGCTTCCTGATATAAAAGGAGAAACGATTCTCGATATTGGTAGCGGCTTTGGAAGCCTTACCATAGAGCTTGCAAGAAACAATCCTGATTCGAAAGTTTACGGAATCGATCTTCATGATTCTCTTACAGGCCAGTCGCAGATGAATGCTGATGTCCTTGGCGTACCGAATGTGGAATTCAGGACAGGAAGCGCCTATGCCCTTCCTTTTGAAGCTGGCTCGATGGATGTAGCTACCTGCTTTTTAATGCTTCACCACCTGGAAGACATTAAATTTGCCCTGTTCGAGATCAAGAGAGTGCTTAAAAACGGCGGCCTGTTAATAGCAGTTGAGCCGCTTGCAGAACAACACCACCACGGGCCTCAACTCTCGAAAGCAGGATGGCAAGGGCTTTTTGAAGATGTTGGCTTCGCAGTAGAGGTTGAGAGCCAGGAAGGGGCAGCGGTTCTGAAAGCTGTAAAAAGAGAATAAATCCTACAGGAAGAGAATAAACCCTACAAGAAGAGAATAAACCCTACAAGAAGAGAATAAACCCTACAAGAAGAGAATAAACCCTACAAGAAGAGAATAAACCCTACAAGAAGAGAATAAATTCTGTAAAAAGGGTAGTGTGGGCAGTGTGCCGATTTTTCTGTGAAATCACAAATCTCAAAAAGGTATTGGATCAAAAATTCCATATCGGAAGATCCATTTTTCCCATATTACACAAAAACGTGGCTTCGAATTTACAGCAAATTCGAGATACTGCCCAGAATAATCTCAATATTCTCTGTTATCTTTTAATCATTTTATCATTTAATTAGCTAATAATTTTGTTTAATGCGAACATTTTTATATATTTAGTAAGGATTTCTTTGTGTTACCATGCTGCTCTTTGGACATATTGGTATTACACTTGGAATATTTTTTGTATTTTCATATATTGCGCCACGGTTAAAGACTATCATAGACAAAAGGTATCTCGTTGTTGGAGCTCTTCTGCCTGATTTGATAGATAAACCATTAGGACTGATTGTCTTTGCATCAACGATTTCAAATGGACGCATGATAAGTCATACATTATTATTTTCTTTTGCTCTCTTCCTAATAGGATTATATTTCTATGATAAAAAAAGCGATATCGTAATTATTACCCTTGCTTCAGGTTCTTTTTTTCATCTTATGGAAGATCAGATGTGGAATACTCCAAAAACCTTATTCTGGCCTCTACTTGGATGGAGTTTTCCAAAAGATAACATTGCTAATGGGATCGCATTTTTATTAATGCTATTCAAAGAATCTTTTACACTTAACTTTTCACAAGGTTTTAGTCTTGAACACACTTTTATTCCTGAGATAATAGGAATGACGGTAGTAGTCATTTTTACTTTAAATTGGTTAAAAAACAAGTTGAGCAAAACAGTCTCTAAGGATGAGGAAATAAAAATAGAGAATGCTGAAAAACCGACTGTAGAAACAACCGTGTTTTATATCATAGGTTTCCTGGTGTTTGGACTACTTTCTGTAAGAGCCATTATAGCACTGTGAGCTACCAGCGGCTAAAGCACGTTGGCTTCCGGAGTCATTCCGCCATCTAGTATCTCAACCATTTAATTATGAATCACCTTATAAGCTGAAGTGTAAAACCCATTAAATTTCTAGATTTAATGGGATATAGATTCCCGGAGATTCCTGAATTAAAAATTTTCTTTTTTGAAGAGGAAATAAGAAGATGCATGAGCAGGCAGCTCATATTCAAAGCTTAATCCATGAGAATATCAGGTTAAACATTAAGCTGCTTCTTAAGTTACAGAAACGAAGTAGGCCAGAAATGAAAGAGGCAAAAAGGAAAATGATGGAAGTTTTGGGAACTTCCTTTTCCAATTTTTTAATAATAAATCCCACACTCCCAAGCTTGACCTTTTATTTTTTCAAATTAAGTGTTGGATTACTTAACTGTGATATAACTGGTCTTTTTTACGGTGTTACTGCCAGCCGTATTTTTTACTGTTAAGCTCACCGTGTATTTTCCTGCTTTAGTATACTTGTGCGTTGGATTATGGGTTGTTGAAGTGCTTTTGTCACCAAAGTTCCAGTACCAGGAAGTGGGTGATCCTGTGCTCTTATCAGTAAACTTCACATTCAAAGGATGTTTTCCAGTGGTTGGAGACGCAGAAAAAGCAGCAACAGGTTTTGTCACAGTTACAACATTTACGTAATTGGATTTTGTTGCGGTATTACTGCCAGCAGCATTCTTTACTGTTAAGCTCACCGTGTATTTTCCTGCTTTAGTATACTTGTGTGTTGGATTCTGGGCTGTCGAATACGTTCCATCTCCGAAACTCCATTTCCAGGAAGTGGGACTCTTTGCGCTCTTATCAGTAAATTTTACTGTTAATGGTACTTTTCCTGAAGTTGGAGACGCGGAAAAAGCAGCAACAGGTTTTGTCACAGTTACAACATTTACGTAATTGGATTTTGTTGCGGTATTACTACCAGCAGCATTTTTTACTGTTAAGCTCACCGTGTACTTTCCTGCCTTAGTATACTTGTGCGTTGGATTCTGGGCTGTCGAATACGTTCCATCTCCGAAACTCCATTTCCAGGAGGTGGGACTATTTGTGCTCTTATCAGCAAATTTTACCGTTAATGGTGCTTTTCCTGAAGTTGGGGATGCAGAGAAGGCAGCAGCCGGAGTTTTGAATATCTTGTTTCCGCTAATTACAGCATTTTTAATATTTCTTATTATAATTCCAGAAGCGGACCTTGATGTATCCACATTTATTAAGGTATTATTTTGTATTTTTACAGCGCCATTTTTGAAAGAATTTCCATCTATATATATTCCTTCCATTCCCAGATTTGCGAACGTATTTTTAGATATATCTAAGTTTACCCCGTCTATCAGGAACTTCTGATACACTCCTAAATATGAAAGATCTTTAAAAGTGTTATTGCTTATTATTATATTCCTAAAACTCCCTTTGTTTGGAAAATCAATTCCATACGTCCCTTTATTTTGAATATTATTTCTAATTATAAGCTTGTTATCTATTCCATTTCCTCCCTTATACATGTCACCTGACATACCATTAAACGTGTTATTTTCGTAAATGTGAACCCCATCATTTAAGCTGCCACGTTTAAATATTCCTCCATATCCACCATAAATTTCATTATCCGAAAAAGTGGACTGTTGCGTGCCATCTGCAAATGCATAATGTTTTAGAAGTTGCGGGTATATCTTATTTCCAGTTACGACAAAATTAATAGTAACAGCATGAGCATCAACTACATTAGCACCAGTGACCTCAGCCCCTATCAGAGTGTTATTGGTGATAAAAACGTCTCGATCTAAGGATTTGTGTTCATCTGAATTGCCTGTTATAGTATGCCTGCAATTCTCTATGTGATTATGGGTTATATTTACAAAAGCCGAACCGCTAGCTACATTTATACCATATCCACAGTCATGATGAAGTGCATTGTAAATTTCATTGTTATTAACACTCACATTAAAACAGGAATATAGACAAAGATCACCAAATCCACTATTATTGAGCCAGGAATTTGTGACTGAACTATCCTTGCAATATTGCAGAACAAGTCCATGATGAATCGTTGAAATACCTGTGTCCTCTAGCCTTATATTTTTTATATGTATCTTAATAGGCCTGTATACTTCGACCTGTACAGTCTCGGACAATTTGTAATCTCTAAGAAGTTGTTGATTTAAAGTAACGACATTTCCATTTACACCTTTAACAGCGTACATTTCCCCTGTCATTTGGTCAGGATAATCCAGAGGGCACCACTGAACATTTTTCCAAATCTTAATCAAATCGTTCTTGTGAACCTTGGAAGCATCAGTTAATACAATTTTAGATGAACCTTTTTTAGCTTTAGCAGATAGAGTTGTATTTACGATATTTGATCCATTGAAAAAAATTTCTCTATTCACTATTTCAGCCATTCCCCTATCCGGAGTTTGAAGGTGAAGGGTTACTTTCCCCTTGCCTATTATGTTCAGACTTTTACCTGTTTGATATATTTCTTCTGGGAGATAATAGTCCCCTTCCTGGATAGTTATTGTATCTCCACTTTTTGAGTAATTCAATGCTGTCTGAATGCAAGCTGAATCGTTTGCGTAATTCGGTGTATGAAAATAACCTGATCCATCTGATCCAGCCTGTTTGTCAATTACGATATTTGCCGCCAGAGCTGAAGAGCTACTTAACACAAGAAAAAAAAGAGTTAAGGTAAATATTGTCATAAGAGTTTTTAAATTTTTCATTCGAGCTTTCTCCTAAATCTGTTTAACTTAGATTGTGCCTTAAAATCAAATTTGGTTCTATAATTGGGATAAGACTTGCATACTTGAACTGAAAAAACAGTAGCGTTAAACCGTTAAATGTCTAAAGTGTAAATTCAAATCATTATGCCTAATGTCTTTTATTTTATACATCGAGTACGTAACTCATATGAAATATCTTAAGGTCAATATATGCCTGAATTTCGGAAAAATTTACATCTGAATTTAAAGTTAATATTACCCATTATCCAGTGTAGAAATGATTTGAATTTTAATACAGTCTCCTAGAGCGTGTTTTAAAACTAATTTGAGTATACAATCGAAGAAAGGGCAATCTTTGCCATAAATCTATAAACTAAACTTTTCCGAAGTTAAGCTCATAACATTGACTTTAAAAACATACTGGTCCTATAAACTTATATGAATATATAAAATCAGATAGATTAAGATTCTGATCTATAATCACCAGATTCTGGATCTCTGGACTAAAATACTGAAATCGCAGGTGAAAAAATGTCATCTACTCAAACTTAATATTCGAAATCTAGAGACTTCGATCATAAAGATGTGTTCAAAGGGTTGTAGCCAATTTTAAAATCTGGTTTTATCCGCAGGTTATTGATTTAATCTGAAAAAACGAGGTAAGAAGACACTAAGTCTTTAGCTTAGTGGTAGTTCACGCTACAGGAAAACTGCGAGAAAGGCACCATATTAAGGCAGGAACCGCTGAGTAACTACAGCCCTTAACATAAGTATTTGCATTTACTTTCTAGCCACGGAAGACACGGAAAGCATGGAAGAATTGTGCCCCCGTTTCCTTTATTCTGTGTTTTTCGTGCTTTCTGTGATTAACCTTTCAATTTAGATTGGTGAATAAATTTAGATTGGTGAAGAAATTTATGTTGGTGAAGAAATTTTGGTTCTTGACTATAGAAGCACCGGTTTTCTCCACTCATCGCATTCCTTCCATACACTCTTCTTCGCTTTTCTTCCCGGTATATGCTGCCGGTTCTGCCTGTACCGGTGCGGTGAAAGTATCGGTAGCTTCCAGGATTACATTGGTGATTCTGTCCAGCAATTCCATAGCCCCTCTATAACCTACAGTAAGGATGCGCTGTGCACCGACTCTGTCATGTATTGGCAGGCCGACCCTTACAAGAGGGATGTTTCGGGATTTTGCAATGTATCTTCCGTTGGAATTTCCGATCAGGATTTCCGGATTACATTGGCTGACTGCATCGTTAAGAGTGTCAAAGTCAATTCCATTCAGAACTACAGGTTCAATTTCCGGGTTTATTTTCTCAACTATTTGTCTGACCTTAGCTTCAAAGTCTCGACTTTTACTTCCGGTTGCTATCAGAACCGGGTTCATCCCAAGTTCCAGCATGAAAGTTGTGAGGCTAAATACAAAATCAGGATCTCCATAAACCGCGGCTTTTACCCCATACAGGTACTTGTGCACATCAACCATAGCATCGAGGAGCCTGCCCCTTTCTTTTAGATATTTTACAGGAATCGGACAGCCGAGAATTTTGACCAGCTCAGTGAAGAAACTGTCAGTATTTGAAAGCCCAACTGGGATTGGAACACTATACCCGGGCACGTCGTGTGATTCTTCCAGATATTTAACTGCTAAGTTCTTACTAACTATACCCAGGCCCAGGCTTGCCTGACTGTTTGGCATGTCAGCAATTTCGGAAAGTGTGGTACCACCCGGTGCAATTCTCGGGATGTCTTCTCTTAATGGAGCATCGAAGGTTTCGGAGATATCAGGCAGGAAAATATAATCGCCAGCCATAACCTCAAAGATCTCTTTGAGTTCACGTACATCAGCAGGGGAGAGGCTTTCAACAGGGATGACGTTAAGTCTTTCATTCGGGACTTTTAAGGAGCTCTCTTCTCTAGGTTTTTCCGCAAATTTCCTGACAACTGCGTCCAGGGCTTTTATATATCCGCTTACGTGGCTTTCCCCGTAGCTAGGAGTGGAAACCGGAATAATTATAATATCTTTCTCAAGGTCATCTCCAATTCCTTCCTCTTCTTTAAACTCACGGATAATTGCAGGTACATCGTCCCCAATTGTTTCGGCAAGGCAGGTCGTAGCGACTCCGATTACTTTCGGATTGTACCTGTTAATCACATTTCTCAATCCTTTTTTCAGGTTTTCCTTGCCTCCGTATACTGCTCCTTTTTCACTGAGCGAGCTTGATGCAATATCCACAGGTTCCCTGAAGTGGTGGGCAAGAAGCAGACGCATATAGGTACTGCAGCCCTGAGAACCGTGGTAGAGAACCATAGTATTCTCGATTCCCTTGAAAGCAAGGGCACTTCCCATGGGCTGGCACATAACACAGGGGTTCACAGTTGCATAGTTTCTTTTCGTCATCTCAATGCCTCCTCATACCTGACTCTCAACTGCAGCCTCGGATTTCTGGTGCAAAAGTTCAGGTTTCAGGAGCATGCCTTTACACTCTTTTGCGTAATTTTCTCTGGAAATCCTTTCTTCTACTGCCGCTTTCTCTATTCTGCCTGATTTCTTCTCTGATTCCATTGCTTCGGGTATCAGGACCCGCTGCCTGACAGCTTTCCAGACAGGGCTGCTTATGGAAGCATCCACTTCCCGCGCAAAGTTTACAAAACCGTCAAAACCTTCGAACTCCACCACCCTGTCGTGATTAAAGTCACAGAAAGCAATGCCCAGTTTATATGCAATAAATCTCTCCTTTACGCCTGCAACCATCAGGTCGGCTTTCTGTTTCACGAGCAATTCGGCAAGTTCAAGGGGATTTGCGTCATCAACAATGACTGTCCCATCCCTTACCGAATAACTGATCTGCTCATAATCCTCTTTTTTCCCGGTCTGGGTCCCGATAATAACGACTTCCATACCAAGTTCGGCAAAACCTTTGATAAGCGTGAGAGCTTTTGCAGGCCCTCCCATGTAAATGGCGGCCTTCTTTCCTTTGACCCTTTCCCGGACTCTGGAAATTTCAGGCATTATACGGTTTATTTCAGTTTCCAGGATTTTTTCGGCCTGCTTTTTCATCTCCTCGGAACCAAAGTAATCCGCAGTTCTTCGTAAGGCTAAGGAGATATCTTCAATTCCGAAGAAACTTGCGTTTAAGTAGGGAATTCCATATTCCGCCTGCATCCATTTTGCAAGATAGGTCATGGACCCACTGCACTGGACGAGGTTAAGGTCAGCTTCAGCTGCTCTTGATATGGCTTTTGCAGTTGAGTCTCCTGTCATTGAGACTATGACCTCAATTCCCATCTGCTCAAAGAGGGGCTTTACGAGCCAGACATCTCCGGCTACGTTAAAGTCCCCTAAAATGTTAATCTTTGGCTTTATGGTTTCAGGAACTCTGGGGCCTTTCTTCTTAATTTCATCTTCCGAAGGTCTTTTGATCAATCTTTTTAAGGCGTCACAGGCAGCTTTGTATCCGTCGGACTTATTGCCTTTGAAGCCTTCGGATTTTACAGGAATTACATGGATGTTGTGTTTCTGGCTTGCAGTTTTGCACACGGACTCCATATCATCTCCAATGATTCCAACTATGCACGTGGAATAAACGAAAATAACAGGAGGGTGGTAGAGCTCCACCAGTTCATCAATTGCATTTGAAAGCTTTTTCTCTCCTCCGAAGACTACATCGATCTCTTTCATATCCGTGCTAAAGCTGGTGCGGTTTGTTTCAATCCCGCTGGATTTTGCACCTCTTATGTCCCAGGTATAGCCTGCACAGCCGATTGGGCCGTGGACCAGGTGAACAGCATCGGTTACAGGGTTTAAGACAACCCTGGCTCCCGAATAAACACAGGCTCGCTGGCTGATAGCTCCTGCAAGAGAGTTATTATCACAGGTAAGAGGAATTTCCTGCCCTTTTTCCTGTTTTCTAGCAATATATGGCTTTCTTTCTTCTAGAGTATCCACTATCCCAATTTTCTCTTTCATTTCCTTCACTCCCCTCTGCTTCGGTTTTGAGGTTTGCGGCAGTTTCCCAGTGATTCTATTAATTTTTTGAAAATATGATTTACTGGATGGTTTCAAGCAGCCAGTCCGGAGCATCCCTGTCTTTCCTTTCAAGCAGGGTATTTCCTATACGCTCTACCAGTCTCGCAGCCCCTGCATATCCCATGATCGGGAAGTAGTGCAGGTTTGCTCTATCCATAATCGGGAAACCTACCCTGACCAGGGGAACATCCTCTGCCCTTGCTATGAATTTCCCGTAGGTATTACCGATAAGGAGATCCACAGGCTTTCTCTTGATTATCTGGTGGAGGGTAAACATGTCTCCTCCGGAAATTACATCAGCTTCCGGATACTCCGGCCCTATGAGTCCTTCGACCTCTTTTTCAAACTCCGAATTATGGGTTCCTGTAAGTACTACAGCAGGTTCCATGCCCATTTCCATCACAAGACTGGTCAGGCCTGTAAGGATATCCGGGTCCCCGTAAATGGCTACCCTTTTCCCGTGGTAGTGTGGATGGGCATCAGTCATCATATCCACAAGCCTTCCCCTCTCATCTTCAAGCTCGGGGGGAATTGCTACATTAGCAAGTTTTGCCGCGTTCATTACGAAACGGTCGGTGTTCCTGATCCCTATGGGAGTAGGCCCTATTTTTGCCGGGACTTTATAGCGGTTTTCAAGGATCTTTGCAGCCGAGCCTCCTGCCATCCTGCAAAGAGCAATTGTCCCAACTGAATTTGCGGAATCCTCTATGTCTCCTATCGGAGTCCCACCTTTTGGATACATCCCAGGTTCGCCAGTCAGAGGTGCATCAAAGACGTCAGTCGTATCGGGAAACACAATGCTGGAAATTCCCATTATTGAGAGTATGCGTTTCATTTCCCGTATGTCCCCAGGTTCTACAAAACCGGGGATGAGGTTTAGTTTCCCGTTTGGTTTGCTCTTTTTGGCAAAGGTGGTTACAAAGGACTTTACCATATTATCATAGCCGGTAATATGGGTGCCCACGTAACTAGGGGTAGAAGCTGCACAGATCTTAATAGAAGGGTCTATGAGTTCTTCAGCCTGTACATCTTCTAAGATGACCCCTACGTCGTCACCTATTGTTTCGGCTACACAAGTGGTATGGATGGCGACTACTTCAGGTTTGTATATTGTAGTCAGGTTTACTAGTGCTTCCTTAAGGTTTGCAGCGCCTCCGAAAACGGCAGTTCCTTCAGAAAAACTGCTGGTGGTTGCCAGTGCAGCTTCTCGGTAGTGTCTGCTTAAGCACATACGCAGATAGGAGAGGCATCCCTGGGATCCGTGACTGTGCGGCATGCAGTTGTGTACACCAAGAGCTGCATAGACTGCTCCTATTGGCTGGCAGATTTTTGCAGGATTAATGGTTACTGCTTCTCTGGTTACTTCTTCACATGGGGTATAGTCTAACATTTTTCTCCCTCTTATTCTACATTTTCTGCTTTCCAGGGCGGGCGTATAAACTTCCAGGTTGGGCTGTGCAGAGCCATATCAATATCCCTTGCAAAGTTCAAAACTCCGGAAAAGCCTGTATATCTTCCACTGTAATCATACGAATGGATCTGCCTTGACGGGACCCCAAGTTTCTGAGCCCAGTACTTATCCTTGATACCGGAACAGAAGATATCGGGTTTAAGGGTTTTTACAAGGATTTCAGTCTCGTGGTGGTTAAGATCATCGATAACAATGGTTCCATCTCTTGCTTCCGGGAAAAGGCCTTCATATTCCATGAGTCCAATTTTCTTTTTCAGTTCTTCAATTCTTCCAGGACTTATTGAGGGTTTGGTATTTTCGTCCCTTTCGTAATGTACATCTTCAAGAATTGAGCCAAGAGCCTTTTCTTTGATCTGAGGGATAATCTGCCTGCCTTCGTAGTCGTCTCTGTGAGCAAATTGATAGCCTGCAACAATCACTTTCATGCCAAGTTCCTCAAAGAGATTTATATAGTGATGCGATCTAGAACCTCCGGCATAGACAAAGGCAGTTTTTCCCTTGAGTTTTTTCCTGTATTTTTCGATATCTTCTGCATATTTTGCTTTTTCTTCAGCAATGACTTCTTCTGTCTTCCGGGTAAGTTCCGGGTTGTCAAAGAACTCTGCCATTTTCCGCAGGGATTTTTCAGTTCCTTTCGTACCGATGTAATTTACTTTCAGCCAGGGAACACCGTATTTTTCTTCCATCATCCGGTTAGTGTAGTTAATGGAACGGTGGCAAAGCAGAATACTTAGTTTTGCCTGATGGGCCTGTGAGATCCTGTGGAATGAACCGTCTCCGGTTAAACTTGAGACAATTCTGTACCCAATTTTTTCAAAAATTGGTTTGACTTCCCAGAGATCTCCTCCAATATTGTACTCTCCAAAGACGTTTATATCAAAAGGTGTTGGACTTTTAATATCTTCAGTCCCAATGAGGTGTTCCATCAGGGCGTTGCTTGCGATGTGGTGGCCTGCCGACTGGCTAACTCCTCTATATCCCTCGCAACGGGCGGGAATTACCTTGATCCCATGCTCCTTTTCAGCTTCTCTGGCAACGGATTCAATGTCATCTCCGATAAGCCCTACAGGGCAGGTTGCGCAGATAGTGATAGCTTCAGGGTGGAAAATTTTCACAACTTCGTCAATAGCCTTTTTGAGCTTCTTTTCTCCTCCAAAGACAATATCGGTTTCCTTCATGTCAGTGCATACGCAGTAATTCATGAAGTTATCTCCACCCTCTTCTGCCTTTGCAAAGTTTCGTCTGGTGCCCCAGGTATAATATGCACAGCCTATAGGACCGTGAACGAGGTGTACCATATCCTTGATCGGCCCGAAAACCACACCCTTGGTACCTGCAAAAGCGCATCCGCGGTTTGTAAGGATGCCAGGAATTACCTTGTCGTCGGCTTCGATGTGTTGTTCAGTGGAACAATTCCTGACAACTATGTGTTTTCTTCTGTTCCTTGAAGCTTTTTCCGGGAGCACTTTTAACATATCATCGACAAGCTTTTGTTCTTCTTCAATTCTAGAATCTATTTCTGCTCCCATTATACCAGCTCCTTATTTACTGTCGCCTCTCCGCTTTCTCCAGTCCGGATACGGATTGCTTCAGTAACGCCTGACACGAAAATCTTTCCATCTCCTACATTTCCGGTCTGGTTAACTTCTATGATTTTCTGTACCACTTCGTTTACGTTTTCGTCATCCACAACAATTGTGAACATGCGTTTTGGAATAAAGCGAATACAGGTCTCAGCTTCCTTTTCCGGATCTGGCAGAGGTGGATTAAACTCAAAGCAGAGTCCTCTTTGTTTCCCACGGCCCATAACCCTTCTTACAGTAAACGAAGGAAAGCCGCATTCAAGCAGGACATCTTTAGTTTTCTGGACTTTATTCATCCTGATTATCGCAGTAATCTCTTTCATGGGATTTTCCTCCGAAAATCCGGCTTTAAAGCCCTGGTTTTCCAGTCCTTATGGTATAGGCTTCTTCCACAGGGGTTACGAAAATCCTACCATCTCCGTATTTTCCGGTCCTGGCGGACTTCATTATTGTTTCTATAGCCTTATCCTTATGTTCGTCTTCTACCACCATTAGAAGCATGGTCTTCTGCAGTTCATCGTAGTTGATGTCTGCTATATGGATCCCTTTCTGCTTCCCTCTCCCAAAGACTTCCATTTTTGTAAGGGAAATACATCCCTCTTTTTCAAGGCACTCGATAACTTTAGTTTCCATGCCTGGCCTGATGATTGCACGTATCATCTGCATAATTTTTAACTCCTCTTCAATAAACAATTATAGATCTACAGTTCCGAACTCAACCATCAGAGCTCAACAATTCCGAATTCCACCATCATGGCTTCCAGTTCTTCCATTGGAAGTGGAGTCGGGACAACAAGTTTGGTGTTATCCTGGACGTTGTGGGCAAGGGTAAGGTACTCTTTTGCCTGGTTGGATTCGGGATCGAAATGAATTACAGTTTTTCTGTTGATTTCTGCCCTCTGGACAATGTTATCTCTGGGTATGAAGTGAATTAACTGGCTTCCAAGTTTCTTTGCGAAAGCTTCGAGGAGTTCACGTTCTCCATCCACATTCCTGCTGTTGCAGATGATGCCTCCCAGACGGGCTCCACCTTTGGCAAACTTTGCAAGTCCTTTACAGATGTTATTTGCAGCATAGATAGCCATCAGTTCTCCACTGGCAACTATGTAAATCTCTTTGGCTTTTCCTTCGCGGATAGGCATTGCAAACCCACCGCATACGACGTCACCAAGTACGTCGTAGAATACATAATCGAGGTCTTCGGTATATGCTCCAAGGTTTTCGAGCAGTCCGATTGAAGTGATAATTCCCCTGCCTGCACATCCTACACCTGGTTCAGGCCCTCCGGATTCCACACACTTTATGCCGCCAAAGCCTGGCTGCAAGACAGTATCAAGGTCAACTCCTTCATCTCCTTCACTTCTCAGTGTATCAAGTACAGTCTTCTGGTTCAGGCCGCCAAGCAGCATTCTGGTGGAGTCTGCTTTTGGGTCGCATCCTACAAGCAAAATTTTATTGCCCATGGTCGAAAGGGCCGCAGTTAAATTTTGCGTGGTAGTGGATTTTCCGATTCCACCTTTTCCGTAAATTGCTATCTGTCTCATTTTTTCCTTGCTCCTTAATTCTTTCTTCGGCACAGGAAGCCGGTAACCGTTGTACTATGTAATAGTATTTATATCTTTCTCTTAGTTGGGGTATTTGATATACTTAATTGAGACTGTTTGCGAGCTTCGGGAAAGGATTAATAAACAATTCCCTATAAATTGCAAAGCTAAAAAGAATAACAGGAAGACCTTTTGATGATCCCTGAAGCCTCTTATGATGTAGTCGTTGTGGGTGCAGGCCCTGCAGGTTCCACATCAGCCCTGTATGCTGCAAAGAACGGCGCCTCGGTGCTTCTTCTTGATAAAAAAAGAGAAATAGGAAGCCCTATTCAATGTGCTGGTTTCCTTCCCGATGCTTCGGAAGTCCAGGCCCTGCTCCGTGAGGCCAGACTTCCGGATACGCTAAAAAACTATCCTGATTCCTGTGTGCTGCAGCGAATTGATACTCAGCGTATTGTCACTCCAAACTGTAATATAAAAGAATTCGCTGTCAAGGGGACAGTCCTTGACCGGCGCAGGTATGACCAGTTCCTTTCCGAACAGGCAGCAAGAGCAGGAGCTGAACTGATGATTAAAACTCGCGTAACGAAAATTGAAGGAACGACTGTTGAAACTTCAGGAGTCTTTGGGAAATATAGAATTAAAGCGAAAGCGATTATTGGAGCTGACGGCCCGAATTCTCTGGTAGCAAAATCAAAAGGGCTTGCCCTTAAGCCCGAATCAAGGGAAAACTCGGTTGCTCTTGAATACCAGATCAGAAATGTGGATATTGATCCCTCTTCTCTGGAAATGTATTTCGGAAAGGATTTTGTGCCTGGCGGCTATGCCTGGATTTTTCCCGAAGGTCAGGACCGGGCAAATGTCGGAATAGGAATCCGAAGCGGCATGGCTGAAAAAGGAGTCTCTGCAAAAGAATACCTGCACCGTTTTATGCGGGACCATCCGCTTGCAGGACCAAAACTGAAAAACTGCATAATCATGAACGTTATTGCAGGCATTATCCCTGTAAATGGCGCTCCTGAAAGAACCGCAACTGAAAACACGTTGATTGTAGGGGACGCAGCAGGTCATATTTTTGCAACAAACGGAGGTGGAATTCCTCCTGCAATGATTGCGGGAAAAGTAGCAGGAGAAACGGCAGCCGAATTTGCAGCCGGAGAGTGCAGGCTTGAAGAATACGACCGTCGCTGGCGAGCTCAGTTCGGATCCGCACTGGAAACATCGGTGCAGGCAAGGAAGCTTATGGATGGGATTATGAAATCCGATATGCTCATGAATGCAGCTTTCAAACTTATTTCCCCTGAACAGATGAAAGTCATGCAATGCGGGAAACTCCCAGGCCCCGTAAAACTTGGACTCCAGGCGCTAACTCGTGGAAAGAAGTAACTGGTATGAACTGGTATGAAATAAAAGGAAATAATGCAAGCCTTTTCAAAAACTGCTTGCCCGCAAGCCTTTTCAAAAAAGGCTTGAGCGAAAACGAGGCAACTTTTGAATTTGAAGACCTTATCCCCAAACCCTATTCGGCGTGATCACAACCCTTTTGAAAAAAGGCTTCCAAAAACTCCAGCAACAACATGGTCGGCGTGATCAACCGGCGCAACGGTTGCGGGTCAACGGTTGCGGGTCAACGGTTGATCGAAAACAACGTATTTGGGCCTCTTCTTTTACGTTTCGTTCTCTTCTGTAATTGTTTCTCCTCCCCTCCCTCCGGCTCTTGCTTCGGATGCCTTCATCTTTCTTAATTCAGTTTCTGCATCTTCTTTATTGTACCTGGCTTCCGGGTAGACAGGTCGGATCTCAAGGGCTTTGTCAAACGAGGCAATAGCTTCTTCGTACTGTCTGAGAATTACATATTCAAGCCCTCTGAGGTTCCAGACTCCTGCAAAATCAGGTTTCAGTTTCAGAACCTTATCGAAATACTCAATCTTTTTCTCGGGATCGGTTTCGCTGGTCGCAAGCCTATACCATTCTTCTGCGGTCTTGCCCTCAATTTTCTTTTTGAATAAGCTGTCTAAAAATCCCAATAGTATCACTCCCTATTTAGAAGATTGGTCTGACAGGTAGAAATAGATGATTATTCTTTTAGCCGGAGTGGCAAAAAGAAAATTAAATCAAAATAGGGAATAAAAGTAGCATGGCATGAAATAAAATAAGGATGTCAAATCAAACATTAGGATGTCATATCGAAACATTAAAGATGTAAAATCTAAACATAAACAGGGTCAGACATCGCGGAATTAATATTGAGAATGCAGAATATTAACAAATTAAGGATATTTAAAAAAGAAAAAATTTAGGAGCTTACTGTGAAAGCATCTGTGTTTCATTAAGTAAGCTTCTAAAGTCGGAAGTAATCATCATTTTGGTAATGTTTCCTGAGGTAGTTACGTTATAGGTTACTCCGCGTTCGGTGGAGTTTGTCTGCAGAGCCTTAATCTTTTCAGTGAAGTTGGATTCGGGATTAAGGTAAAGGGACGTCTGACTGTAACTGCCGTCATCCAGTTTCCTGAGATCCATGTAGATCTGATCAGCCTGCATAGTGGAATTATTTGTCTTTGTGGCTAATTCCTGGTAGAGGCTTCCTTCAGGATTTGCCTGGCTCAGGAGGCTATTGTATTCGGTTGAAGCAGTTGCATTTCCTTCCAGCACGTCAATCACATCTTGTACGCTCTGGCGAGAGCCAAGGATCACAGGGCTTCCGGCTACATTCCAAATGTCATATGTATTGTTTGTCCTTGCAAGGAGACTGTAGTTATCGTACTGAACTGCTCCCCAGGGCATTAACATTTTCTGCTCCGGAATCTGGTGGAGTTCGAACCCGTTACCATCAGCATACCGTGCCCCATAGCGTTTGGTTACGTCTACCCCATATAGAGAGTACATCATTGTTTTATTCCCAAAAACCTGTTCAAATGGAGTTCCTGTCGTTCTCTGCAGGTCTATGTATGATGCACTTACTACCCCTTCAGGGGACATGTTTAACCCGTCGGCAATGGAGTTGAATTCATGGTGGACCTGTCTGCCAGGAATTTGAGAAAAAGCGATCGTATTATTTTCCTCTATATTTCCGGAAGAAGAATTATTATCACTCTTATCTTTATTTGAGTTACCTGAAAAGAAGATCGCACCGGCTGACAAAAGCATTGTTAATGCCAAAAAAACAGCCAGATATCTCTGGTTTTTTGTTGCTGGGTTCTTTTGTTTCATAAATGAAACCTCATCACATAAATTTAATTTTTCTGACAGTAGAGATCATGCACCTGAGATCTAAACATATTGCCTTAAACATTTGACAGTATAAATCATGCCCTGATATCTAAATATATCGGCTTAAACATTCTGGCAGTAAAAATCATGCACTTGATATCTAAACATATCGGCTTAAACATACTGTTTGAGATTTGTTGAGATAAGAACTTTTCCTGATGTTTTTCCCATAAAACCAAATACTGGATCTCAGATCGGAAATTGGGTTTAAACTGGAGTTGCTTACCACGAATGGATATACCGCCTTTTTCACTCAAGGGTGAGGATTTTAAGCATATTTGTGCCTCCGGGTTTTCCTGAAGATGGGCCCTGGGTGAAAACAATAATGTCTCCACTTTTTACAAATCCAAGTTCTTTGGCTTTCTCAATAGTCTCTTTTTTCCAGCTTTCAATTTTTTCTTTCACAGTAATGGGATAAACACCATAGGATAAAGAGAGGAAACCGCAGGTTCTCGGGACGCGGCTGAAAGCAAGGATCCAGGTATCAGGCTTGAAGCGTGAAATCCTGCGGGGAGTTGCTCCGCTTCTCGTGGGAGTCAGTACGGCTGCAACCGGCAGTTTTTGCAGGGCTTCATGCACCTGGAGGGTTATTACCTCATCTACTGACATCTCTCTTGCCGTTATGCCCTTGATAATAGTATCAAGTCCCCATTTTGTCCTGGAACGCCAGTCTTCTGTGGTTTTTGCAATTTTTGCCATCATTTCAACAGCTTCCACAGGATAATTACCAACTGCCGTCTCTTCCGAAAGCATAACCGCATCCGTGCCGTCAAGGATTGCATTGGCAACATCGGTTGCCTCTGCGCGGGTAGGCCTTATATTATCAGTCATTGAAGCCAGCATTTGAGTGGCTGTAATTACCGGAATTCCAAGAAGTTTTGCACTATGGATAAGTTCCTTCTGGACTGAAGGAACCTCCTGAATAGGAATTTCGACCCCGAGGTCTCCTCTGGCAACCATGAGCGCATCGGTTTCTTTTAGAATTTCCTGGATATTCTCTACAGCCTGCCTGCGTTCGATTTTAGCAACAATATATACAGACTTTTCTTTAGCTGCAGCAAAATTCCGGACTTTACGAATATCTTCCGCACTTTCTATGAAAGAAATGCTGACAGTGTCGATTCCCTCACTAAGGGCAAATTCAAGAATATTAAGATCCTTTCCCGTTATAGGATCAACTAAGATCTTTGCACCTGGTAGATTTAGCCCTTTATGAGAATAGAGTGGACCCCCTATAAGGACCTCACAAAGCACATCTTTTCCCGAAATTTCCAGGCAGCGAAGCTGGATAAAACCGTCACTTAAGTAAATAATGCTCCCCGGGACCACGCTTTCCGGAAGCTGCTTGTAGCTTACAGGAATGCGTGTCTCATTTCCGGTAGTCTCGTCAACCGTAAGAGTCACAGAGTTTCCTTTATGGAGCACGATAGGTTCTTTTTCCAGTTCGCCTATGCGGATCTTCGGGCCTGGCAGGTCAGCGAGAATCGCAACTGTCCTGTCAAGCTCCTCTGCGACCTTGCGGACTCTCCGGATTACTTCGCTATGGCTTTCGAAATTACCGTGGGAAAAATTGATCCTTGCTACGTTCATGCCAGCAAGCACAAGTTTCCTGATCACTTCCTCAGAAGAGGAAGAAGGGCCTATGGTGCAGACGATCTTTGTTTTATGGTCTGGAATTTGCATATTTTCACGACCTTTAATGCCCAACCTTTTATGAATAATATTTTAAAAATACATCTACCTTCTAATATATGCATATATTTGTACCTTGATATCAATTATTAAGAAAAGTTATTCATAAGAATTACAACAAGATACTATAAAATTTATGGTTTAAGTTAGCTTTATACAATTAGAAATTTAATATTTATTTCACAATGAACCTGCTAACTTCGAACATATAAAAGTAATATGTTTAACTAATTCTAACAGATAGACACTCAGTACTAGATGTCGTGTTTTTTAAAAATGACTCTCCTGAATCGTTTTTTTCTTTGTTTTCTTTGATATTTGTGTCTTTTTTGGGAATACACAGATAAAATGAGGACTTTTTATTTACCCTTGTATATCTTCAGAGCCTCTTCGACGGTTGCATTTTCAACGGTTATTGCATAGACAGCATTGCACATTCGAACAGCTTCATCAAGCGGTTTCTGGTGAATATTTCTTCCAGTTGCATTCCCCTTGGCTCCAGAGACGTGGATCTGGTCATAGAGTTTTTTAAGAAAAACTTCAGCTTCGTCGCTCGTGCCACCTGCACAAACTACTCTAGTACGTCCTGCAGCTTTAATAGCTTCCTTGAAGATCTCGGCAGATTTTTCTCCTTCTTTTTTTGGATAGTTAACCTTCACAAAGTCCGCGCCAAGGCAAGCTCCGACTCCTGTTGCTCCTGCAATCAAGTGTGGGTTCTTTTCATCCTTCACAGCGCTGCCACGCGGATAGATCCAGAGTACTGAAACCATTCCACGTTGGTGAGCGTCATATATTATTTGAGCGGCCTGTACGATCATTTCGGCTTCGAATTCACTACCAAGGTATATTGTATATCCCACACCAAGAATATTAAGCCCACTGTTTTCTTTAAACTCAACAATCTGGTCAACGTCATACCAGAGGTTGCTGAAAGGATCAGCCTGCTCTGTTTCAATAAGGTTAGTTTTGGAATTTAACTTTACAAGATAAGGCACATCCCTGTAGTCCATGCCGTAACGGGCAATAAGCCCTAACTGGGATGCAAAAACTCCTATTTTCCCTTGGGATGCTATCCTAAAAAGGTGTTCGGGATCAGCATCGTCTTCAGGCACTCCCTCTCCATAAAAATCATCGTTCAAGTGTTCTACTTTTTGATCTCCGGCAAACAGCATAAGTCTGCCTGTACCTTTTGTAATCTCCATATAGTTCTTTACGTATATATCACGCATTGACTTTGGGATATCCAAAGGTACAATTATATTTTCTTTATTGATTGAAATCATATTTATAAACCTCAGTCTGGTTGAACCAGGGAAAGTAGTTTTCGAAGCTTCTTAATAAGTATTCCAGATCATCATTTTCAGGTATTCTTCTCTATAAAAGTTATTCTGTTTGAGTATTCTATGTTTTGTTTTCTATAAACAGCATGAACTTGTCTATTTTGTGTAACCTTAATTTATTGTTTTTGACATCTTTACCACTTATTAAACAAAGGATATTTGAAGGTACGATCACATCTTCCTTATTGATTGAAACCATATCACAGACCTCAATGTAAATTGCCGGCAAGAATTAGTTATCTAAACTCTTACTTACTATTACTTCTTACGAACTTATTAATTTTTTGAACTGTGATGTGTTTCTTCATTCTTTTCATATTTACTAAATTATTGAATATTTGAAGGCTGTTACTAACAAATTATGCCCTAATTCTACTTGCTCTCAATTCAAAAGCTTCTAAAGTTTTATTTTTCTACTATTTGGATCTCAACTTTTTAGTAATTAATCACGCTTCCAATTATGAAAACAACCCTAAAAATATATCTCCCGCTTTTGTGGTCATGTACGTTACTATAAACACATAAATATAAACTTTTCGTCACTAACAGGTAATGGCTAAACCGAGAAATCAATGCATTAAACATATAGCAATCTGAATATATTAACTCGTGTCTTATATTTATTTTTTCTTCTTAAAAATGGATCGTCCATCATTATGCGGTTGATGTTTTCATGATTAATTTTCCAGTGCTAGAAATACTTCATGTTTCGTACATCAAGCATGCTATTAACCTTACTTAACTGCAAAAAAGGTATGATGCGCCACTAAAAGTGTTTTGGAAATAACATCAACTAACTAATAGTGCATGACCTAAAAATGGGTAGTCCATCATTTGCTAATTGGTATTAATCCAAAATAATCGAAATACAATTTACAGCTATTCCTTTTCCGCATCTTTTGCACTACTGTGACCGGTTGGCCGTAAGATCATATAAACGCAAGCAAAAACCATGTTTGATACTATGCCATGAAAACATCAATCAAGTATTAGTGGACGATCAATTGGTTTTAAATCGAGATTTTAAGAATCATATTCTAAACAGAAATCAAGCGAAAAAGATGTATTAACCTACATTCGGCAGCAAGCACATCCCAACATTTAAATATCTTTAATTGTTATTTTTTGTAGGTTCAGTTAAAAACCAGTATCATACGGACTATGTATATAGCAGGGTTTGTCTGTTATCTCAATTATTATAAATATATATTAATTATGTCATGGTTAACATTTAGTAATTTTTGATTTAAATGGAATTTCAAAAGTTCTGAAAAAAACGATATCAATAGAAAAATTGAATGGATTTTTATGTCGACCTGCCGAAAGCAGGACCAATGAAACTTCGGAGTTTTTGGTTCCTCTAGTTTGAAAGCAACATCTTGGATAATAGCCAAAGTATCGATAAAATGATATTGCTCTTGTTTGTGCACTGCTCCCCCAGTAGTTGTCACGGGAGAAGTGGAGCTTTTAATAATCTTTGAAACGTCCTCCGCTTTTTGGCGAATACCAATCTCTTGAAGATAGGTAAATGTATTAGATGATATAAATTCTTCTTTGACAAATCCTTTATATACGCCAACAACAGAGACACTACCGATCAGTAAATCATTTATATTGTATTTGTTTTCAAACTCAGTTTGTATTTCAAGAGGGATTTTAATAATGATTTCAGGGATAGCAAAATCGCTTTTACTGTCGGTTACAACTCCTTTAAGTGTGTAGGCATAATCTTGAAGCATGGAGCTAATAAGGTTGTTGATCTCCATGCCTTCAACTCTAACTCCTTTTAGCGCATCCCGCCTTAGAATTAAAAACTGTCGTAAACTTTCTTCATATAGCAATTCAAGTCTAACATTATTTATTTTAACAAGATCCCCTTCGCTTAAATCATCAAATTTTGAAGCATTTGCGCATTGCTCAATTACTCTACGAAGTAGTATTGATTTGGTCGTTTTAACATCTAAGGTCTCGACAACTTTTGAAGAAGAAAACGATGTTTCTTTTGCATCTGCGGATATGGACGCTTTTATTCCATCCAAAAATATTTTTGTTCCTTGTGCAGAAACAGATGATGTAAACCCATATTGCTGCTCAAAAATTTTGCTATGATCCTTTTTCATTTTTGTTAGTATAACATTGTTTATCAACATAGCGATTTCGTAAACTTTGGAAAAATTGAGATAATAGATGTTAAAATCGGTAGATTTCTTCTGATCCAAAAAAATCACCCCCTATTGTTTCTCCTGTCTGCTTTCAGAATATTTCACCTGAATATGCTGAATTCGTTTATTTTCTTCAAGAACATAAGTATCAATATCTTCTAAGCCCTCAAGGCGAATCAATGCAGTTTCATCCCTTAGGTATTTAAGCAATGTATAACAGGAATAAAGGTATCGGTAATAAAACCCAGTCAGCGCAATTGCGTCACCATCTCTTGAATTTTAAACTATTACAAGGTTGTAACTGGGTGTTGATATTACTTTCCTTTTTTCTATTTACTTTTCGCCATAAAAACCTCAAAAAGGTTCTGTAACGTCTTTGTCAGTACTGTGAAATTAACGAGGGATAATAATTTTTTACGGCTGCAGTCGAACCTATAAAATGTTCATCCCTCGTTAACTTCACAGTACCATAAAAGAAAATATTTATAATCAAGCGATCGAAGACTGAAAAAACGCTTGATCCTTATTTCTAAGCTGAAGAGCTTCTACGCTCACTTGCCCGAAGGGCTTCTGAGCGGCTAGACCTTGAATGCAAAGAAAAAACAGAAACATTAGCAATAATAAGACGTGTTGTAGGTTGGCATATCTCAACAACAATCAAAAGAGTCCAAAAAAAATTCAAGATTCTGTTTGCCTAGTTTTCTTTTCGTACATATGGCTGCATGTTAAGGTACATCGGGACAAAATCAGTTTTCTTATTCTTCTCTGCAACCTTAAATTCGAATATTTCATAGAAGCCGGTCGACTCTAATTTGGAATCCACCAGGAGATATCTACAACCTATATTATCACAAATAGATACCACTTGAGCCAGAATAATTTTCATTAAAAAAGTTCCGATCCCACATCTTTCGAACCTGGAATCAACCGCCAGTCTTGCAATTTTAACCGCTGGATATTTTCTATATGGGTAAGATTCTATTCCATCAATTACATTTTTGGTTTCAATTGTGTCGGCTGCTAGAGAATAGAATCCGGCCAGAGAGCCATTGCAAAAACATAATCGTGTTCGGTTGACTAAATTATTTTGATCTAACAGGGCATTGGTCTTTAAAAAATCATTTAACTCTTCACTTTCGCAATTAAAAGAAGAAAGATCATCAGCTTCATAGAGAGGCAGTATAATAAGTTCATTGTCGAGATTTGCGTGCTTTAAGTTCTCTGACTTTTCGCTCGTTTTTCTCATATAATTCCCTGCCTTCGGCAATCATAGCTAAGACTAAAGGTGATGCTTTTGGGTTGTCATCATATTCGATGAATCGTTTTGCATCCTCTCCTTCAAGGACTAACCCTAACTCAACTGGTTTTGTCATTAATTTTACCTCATTTCATTATTTAGTAGTCAGCTTTATTTATAACTAACTTACAAAGACTTACTAACTTAATTACAAGCATAGATGCTGCTAACAGTGTGTCATTTATAACACGCTTTTTATGGCAGCTACCGATTCTTCTTTTCTTCTATTTCTGCCAGTGACCACCTGATATCTGCTCACTTCGTGAGCATGCGGGCGTGGAGAGAAGTTTTCAGATAAATTCTAAAAAGGAATTTGGCAACTCCTTCAGAGTCAATAAGGCGTTGTGAGACTCCTATGCCTAAAACTCCTCTTTGAATTAGTGGAATACTCTTAATTCATCTTTTGGAGGGATTGGGCAAAAATATCCACTGTGAAACTATTTTTGCTCCTTAATAACTCTCTTATTCATATATACTAAAACCAAAAGTATTGTAGCATAACCTCCTACTAACATTACAAATGTACTAATTTCAATTTTTAATAAGTTCGCAATTATTAATACAATGATCCATAAGAAATAACCTATCAGATTTCCTTTTATAACTATTATGTCTTCAGTTCTCTTTTTTTCATCAATTACTTTTCTTGAGACTATATAATGCCCTGTGGTTACCATTAGAGCGGCAAGACCAACAGTAACCCAAACAATTATCTGATTAGAAATATTTAACAAAGTACTCGTTTTAAGAATTAAAGCCATTACAATAAAAAAAAGTATGCTTCCAAATATAATTCCTGTATTTTCTTCTGGTTTGCTTTTGCGTATTTTCATCAATATCACTCAGAAATATATCTTTTTATAACTGTTATTTTCCCATAAAAGTACTGTATTTCTGTTATAAAATAACTGGAATTGCGGAAGGAGCATTAAGATTCCCTGGGAAATACAGTAGTTTTTTGGAAAATTACTGCATTTTCTTGCCTGCTCTCTGTTAGCTCCTTATCTGATTTTCTACAGGATTATTCTGCAAGCAGAAGTAATAGCTTATCAGGCAGATCTGGCCTGTCTCTAGTAGATTTTCTTCTACCAGGGCGTTTGCCACACAGACCAGATGCTCGCCTACCTTCTTTTGTGATTGAGAAAAACTGAGGGATTATTTTTGCAACAAAACCAGATTAAATGCCTGAGTTTTATCTGAAGAGTCTGGTAACTATGTGTATATGGAAGAGTTGAATTCTATTATATTTTTAGATCCTTAAACGTTAAATAGAGAGCTGAATAAACGATTTATCATTACCGAGGTTCTCCGTGCCCGGCATTTGAGGAAAAAACCAGGGGGTGTTTTAACGGTTGAAAAGTTAAATAGTAGGTGGTGGGATTATGGTATTAGTGAGTAAGAGATGGATTTTAGATAATGTTCAAATGTTGTACTGCTCCTGTGGAGTACTTGACCTTGAAGATATCAAGGATTTCAAGGAACCTAAAGAGGGTTTTGAAACAAATCTGGGTCATATTGAAAAGCTGGAAGTAGAGAAAGGAGAAAGAAAGGAAACGTTCCATGTCCTTATTCCTGGTGGGTTTGGATGGGCTGAAGCGTTCCCTTTCACTGCGTACCCCGAAGAAACTGACGAATATTAAATATGTAAAGGATATCGGATGTTAAAACCGAATAACTGTGGAAAAAGGAAAGCAAATACTCCAAAAACATATCCGTAATTTTTACAAATTTTTGGTACATAACTTTTTGTGCTAAAACCTATGCATATGTCCAAATATCCCATACAATTTGCCTGGAACTGAGGCACAACGTGCTAAAATGCATATTTTTTATGAAAATCGATTTATAAGGTCATTGAAGGCGTGTCCTGCAAACGCAGTACTTTTCCCTCTAAATTATTCTATAAACTGTCTTGCCTGAAGGTATCCGAGCTGGTAATAATCAGGCAATTCAATTAAAATTAGTGAAAATTCATTATTTCAGAGGATTTCTACAAACCTTATTTATCTTTGTTTGCCATAATAGATAGGTATGGGACTGACAAATGCGGATTATGGAGCTAATATTCCTCCGGATATGGCTTTTTTGTACATTCTCTGCGCTGTGGTTATCATTTTTGTTTTTCTCGGTATTTTGCTTTTAATTGCGCGTAGTAATTCTCGGAATAAAAATAGTTGTTGCATAGAGGGCCATTGTTAACCTACACATTATGATAATTTTTTATCCTTCTAGGTTATCCTTCTAGGTGCAGCCACAGGTCCATTTGTCATTTTTGTTTTCCGGAGTTGCTTGGCAACGTTTTCTGGTAAAATGCTGCTATTCCTTTTTTGTTGTGGAAACTCACCTGTACTTCTTCAAAGAGCCTATCCCAAATTTAGTATATTATTAAAATTATAAATTTACTTTTATGTCATTCCGTGAAATCGATGATGTTCTATGGAAATCCATAGAACCTTATCTTCCTCCACAGAAACCGCATACAGGAAGGCCGCGTGCAAATATGAGGAAGTTAATGAACAGTATTTTGTATGTTGTTATGACAGATTGTACGTGGAAAGACGTTCCCAGGAAATATGGGTCTAAGTCAACGGTTCATAAATTTCATCTATATCTGTGTGAACATAGTACTTATCAGAAGATTTTCAATGAGCTTTTAAACAAAGGTTACGACTTGAAGAAAATAGATCTTTCTCATTGCTTTACTGATATAAAGGATATTCCGGGTAAAAAAAGGGGAATATCGGCTACGATGGACACAAAAAAATAAAAGGAATAAAATTAAGCGTTTTCTTCCACTCTTCTTCTCGCTTTTCGATTTGTCTAACTCACTTTATTTCCACGCTTGAATAGAAACATTGCTTGCATAGAAACATTTATACTGATGCCAACTAACACAACAATTGAACAATTTAACCAAAACTGATTACAAAAACATGACATTTCATAATATCTTTAACACTTTTCACCCAAAGATCCAGGAAGCCATCAAAACTCTTGGCTTTACAAAACCCACAGAACCTCAGGAAAGGTCATTTCCTCACATAATGGATGGAAAGCATACTCTTTTGATAGCTCCTACGGGTTCAGGCAAGACAGAATCAGCCGTGCTGCCTGTTTTTGACAGTATCCTGAAAAAGAAACCGGAAGCCAGAAAGGGAATTTCTGCCCTTTATATAACTCCGTTGAGGGCACTTAACAGGGATATGCTTTCTCGTATTGAAATCCTAGGGCAGTTGCTCGATATTAAAGTCCAGGTTCGACACGGGGATACTCCGCAAAGTGAAAGGCAGCGCCAGTCGAGAAATCCTCCTGATGTACTGATCACTACTCCTGAGACCTTACAAGCAATGTTTACCGGCTCCCGCCTGCGTCAGAACCTTGAAACCGTGACCCATGTTGTGATAGATGAAATCCATGAGCTTGCAGGTTCAAAACGTGGAGCTCAGCTGGCTGTTGGGCTTGAGAGGCTTGTGGAAATTTCAGGAGAGTTCCAGAGAATCGGGCTTTCTGCAACAGTCGGGAACCCCTGGGAAATTGCGAAGTTCCTGGCAGGCAATGGAAGGGATTTCACTGTAATTGAGGTAGCCCTGTTGAAACTGCTTGAGTTTGATGTGGTCAACCCTCAGGTTTCAGAAGGGGGAAAGACACGGGAAAAAGAAGTCCTAGAAATTGAAAAAAAAGTTGGCTGCGAACCCGAATTTGCCTCTCACCTGCTCTGCATCCGGAAAATTGTCGAAGATAGCCAGTCTACTCTTATTTTTGTAAATACACGGCAGAGTGCCGAAGCTCTAGCTGCCGGCTTTCGGAAACTCGGGACATCCATAGGCGTTCATCATGGCTCGCTTTCTTTTGAAGCCCGTGTGGAAGCTGAGGAGGCTTTCAAATCTGGAGCCCTGAAAGGCCTTATCTGCACTTCATCAATGGAGCTTGGAATCGATATAGGAAACGTCGACAGGGTGGTCCAATACGGGTCTCCACGCCAGGTTTCAAGGCTGCTTCAGAGAGTCGGAAGAGCCGGGCATAAGCTGCATTCTATTTCACGAGGCACTATCATTTCTATGGAAGTCGACGATACTGCAGAAAGTATGGCAATTACGAAAGCTGCACTGGAAGGCAGGGTAGAAGAGGTTTCTCCGCATATAAAATCTATGGATGTCGTGGCAAACCAGATCGCAGGCATGGTTATGGATTTCGGGGATGTTGAAATTGATAAGATTCTCAGGATTCTTCAACGGACATACCCATTCCGGGATCTGCAGCTCGAGGAACTTCAAAGGGTTGTGGACCAGATAGGGGATTACAGACTTGTCTGGCGCGAGAAAGGTTCAAATATCGTCAAGAGGCGCAGGAAAAGCCGGGAATATTATTACGAAAACCTCTCCATGATCCCGGATGAAAAGAAGTACGAGATCTATGATATTGTAAGCGGGAAATCAGTCGGCGTGCTGGACGAAGCCTTTGTCGTGAATTTTGCAGAACCAGGCGCCGTTTTCATAACAAAAGGCTATATGTGGCGGGTTGTTGAGATGCCTGACCGCGAGCAGGGAAAGGACAGGATCAAAGTCGAGCCCGTGGAAGGTACGGGTGAGGTTCCGAGCTGGACCGGCGAAGAAATTCCTGTGCCTTTTGAGGTCGCCCAGGATGTAGGAAAGCTAAGGGCGGAAATTGCAGCTTTTATCCGCGCAGAACTTGACGATGAAGCCATTGCCAAACAGCTTCAGGCGAAATATCCGGTAACAAGAAATGCAGTGCTCGAATTAATCCGCCTGGTGCGCGAACACGTAGAAGGAGGCTTCCCACTGCCTGATGCGGATACAATTGTGATCGAAGACGAAGGAGATGCTGTGACCCTGAACGCCTGTTTTGGCCATAACACAAACGGCACTCTTGCGAGAGTCCTGACTTCACTTCTTTCAGCCCGCTTCGGGAGCAGTGTAGCCCAGGAAGTCGACCCTTACAGGATTCGGCTGACCCTTCCGCGCCGGGTAGGCTCTTTCCAGATCCGGGATATGCTTCTCTCTCTTCGCCCTGAGCACGTTGAGCCGATCATAGAAATGACCCTGAAAAATACAACTTTGATGAAATGGAAAATGGTTCACGTTGCCAGAAAATTCGGAGCCCTTTCCCGGGACATTGACTACGACCGGATTAGCATGAAAAAACTGCTGGAAATCTACCAGGGCTCTTCAATGTACGACGAGGTTATCCGGGAAATCTTCCACGACCTGCTTGACGTCCCGAAGACAAAAGAAGTCCTTACAAAACTTGCAGCCGGCGAGATTTCAGTTGAAGTTTCCCTGCCAACCCCGATTGGTTCAGCCGGTTTTGCCATGAAAAAAGACCTGGTCGCACCGGAGAAAGCCGACCGTTCAATCGTGCTTGCACTTAAGGAACGTATTATGAACGACAGAATTGTTCTATTTTGTACGAACTGCAAGAAATGGACTTCCCGCAGGCAGGTCAAGAACGTCCCTGAAGAAATCGTCTGCCCGGTCTGCGAATCCAGGATGATTGCAGCCCTCAAACCCTGGGAAGAAGAGGAAATCAACCTTGTCAAAAAGCAGGCAAAAAAGGTCAAGGTTACCCCCGAAGAAAAGAAACGGATACAGAGAGTTTACAGAAACGCAAGTATAGTACGTTCGCAGGGAAAAAAGGCGGTTATTGCGCTTGCGAGCAGGGGGATTGGGCCTGACACGGCGTCAAGGGTTATTGAAAAAATGAGGGTGGATGAAGAGGCATTTTACAGGGATATTCTGGTTGCAGAGAGGAATTATGTGAAGACGAAGAAGTTCTGGGAATGAGAAATAGGATGTAATTTATGCTGGTGCACGATTGAATGTAAAAATATGAGTACTGAAATAAATGCATGTTAAATAGCAGTAGATAATAGCACTTATATAATCACACCTAAATATTATGTAGCAAAGACATCTGACATAATCTCTTTATTATGTATACCATTTTTCGCCCTCCGTCTACAATACTCAGATGTCTTTATTCCCCAATTCAATTTTTTTTTGTTTATTTATGATTTGAATCCGTTTGCTACTCTAAAACTCCAAATAATTGTAGCCTTCAAACCCTGGGAAGGAGAGGAAATCAAGCTTGTCAAAAAGTAGGCAAAATAGGTCAAAGTTGTCCCTGAAGAAAAGAAACGGATACAGAGAGTTTATAGAAACGTAAGAGTATAGTAAGCTTGCAGGGAAAAAAGCGGTTATTGCGCTTGTCAGGTGGGGAATTGGGCTTGAGGTGGCATCAAGAGTGATTGAAAAAATGAGAGTGGATGAAGAGGCGTTTTACAGAGATATTTGATTGCGGAGAGGAATTATGTGAAGGTGAATAAGTTTTGAGAATGAAAAATTGTTAACTAAAAACAGATATTCTTATAAAAATCGTTTGTTATAAACATAGACTGCTTTTTCTGCCAACTGTACATATTAAGGGTGTATTCTCAAAACGATTCCACATTCAAGTGTTTCTACTTCAAACTCAATTTTCTCGAAGACTTTAAGAATTACTGATATATCTAATTCTTTCAAACGTTTTTCCGTCTCTTCTTCTTTTATTTTTCCTTTAGCTATTTCCTCTTTAATCACTGTATCCTTATCAAAGTCTTCAGTAATTGTAACTTTTAAGCTTTCTAACTCTTTCAGCACTCCCATATGGTTTTTATCGAGAATGATTATATGGCTTTTTGGGACTCTACTATTGTAATATGTTTCAATTTTTTCATTTACGTTTAACCTATATTCACCAATTATTGCTTCTACACTTCTCGAAATAGCTGGTGGTGCTATTATCATATTTGGGTTGAATCCTCTTGCCTTCAATTTTTCTCTTGAGATATTTATATTTTCTAACGATAGTGAATTAAATTCCATCTTATTTTCTGGGATATCTAGTTTTTCAAAAATCTCTTTAACAACATAGTTTGATTCTTTTATTCCCATTAGACAGCCGATATCAGTACTAATTGTAGAGAAGTCATATACATTACTCTGGTCCACAGAATTATCCACTAAGAATATTTTTTCAAGATAGGTAGTTATTTCAATATTTTTTGGTTCCTTTAAACTTTTGATATGCTCAACTTTTACATAATTCCTAACCTCTGAATTCTGTTTTGTTTGAGTTGAGATTTCTAATTTTACTTTTTTAATTTTTTCTTCTGATAACTTAGTGTCTTTTATTTTTTGAACCAAAATTTCTTTTCGCTTTTCAGATGATTTTTTTATAGTTTCAAAAATCTCTTTGAAATAATAAGTTGATCTATTCTCAAAAAAAGGGTCCCAAATATGAGAGTTCTCAGATAGCTTTTTTACTTGTGCCTCAAAAATTTTTAGTTGATAATCATTAAACCGTTCTATTGGTTTTATTTCTGTAAGTCTTCCATTTTTCTTGAATACAAAAGCTTTCATTAAAATATAAAATCTATCATTATAGCTACTATCAAGTATGTGAGCTCTATAGTCTTCAAATTCTTCAGTCCACACCTCTATTTTAAAAAGGTTTGCTCTTTCTATCTCATTGAAGAAATCTTCTAAAATTTCTTTTTCAAAAAAATTTGTTAAAAGGCTGAACAATTGTTTTGAAAATTCTACTTCATACTTACTTTTTTCTAAGTTTATCATTAAGTACGTGCCTATTGCATAAAGACTTTGAACTAATGAGAATTTTAATTCCTTTTCAAGTTTGCTCCTTTTTTCAAATTGGAGATTAAAACCCGGATTTTCAATACTACTTAAACATAAATATTCAATATGGATATTTATATCTGAAAATTTGGCAAGACAAGTCCTGCTTGAGGGCGAAGATCTATCAATTAAAAGTTTTAATAAATTTTCGTAATGCTCAATTATTAAATCTAGTATTTTTTTCAGTTGATTTAAGTTTTCGATATCATTTTCTGCTCTTATATCAACTGCAATTTTAATTTCTAAATTATCAGACCAGTAGAGAACATTGTCAATTAATCTTTCATTAAATCTATATGCAGTGTTATAAAAAAAGTTTGTTACATCTCGAAATATCTCTATCTCTTTCAGTTTTATTGCTTCAGAACCGATTTCGTAGTTTACATAAAGTACTGATATTGCAGTTTGTAAATTCGATTTTTCAACACAAGTTTCGATTATATTATCTAATTTTTCAAAATATTTGTTAACTGCTTCTTTATTTATAAATATTGGAATAGTGTCTGGAAGTAAGATTTTAATTTTATTTCTTAAGTATATCTGCTTTATGATAATATCACTTAATTTTCTTAACGCTTTTTCTGCAACAGCCTTTTCCGAATTTTGTATCATATTGATGATAAGTAATGAACTTATCGATAAATATTCATAATTTCCAATAATATCGGAAGTTTCATTTTTTATTTGGTACGAATCTCTAACTAAATTTTCAACTTTATTTCGTATTTTATTGTCTGAGCATTCTATAAATCCTAATTCTGAAAAGTGCCTAATTTGTAAATCATTTGGAATAGTTAAAATAAGTTTACTCTCTACAGATGTGAGGTTAAGTAATTTTGAACAGCTTTTTAATTTAGAAATGTTGATTTCTTGAATTAAACCATGTCTTTGCGGCTTAATCGCATACATAGTCTTTTCAAAATTAGATCTATTTACGTCAATGTGTTGATCAATTTCTATGTTATTAAAATCTCTTATTTTTTTTGTAATAAAACTGTATTTTATTAGGAAAGTCTGAAAATAATCTAAACTAATGTTATTTGCCTTTTCTAATTTTTCAAAAGATAATTGGACCAAATTTTCTGGCATCAGAGAAGATATTACTTGATAAAAAAACGTAATCAATACGTACACACATATGATTATCAAAACGAATGTTGTGATCAACGATGACGTTTCAGTGTATGGCATTGCATTGTTATATTTATTTGAGTCAATTATGTCCGTTATTCTACATAACTCAAAAAGAGAATAAAAAATAGTAACTAAAAAAGTACTCATAACACTAACAGCTGGATTGTCTTTAAATATTAATTTTATTGTTTTTATTGAATATTTGTCCATGCTTACTTGGAGGTAAATTAATAATATTGACATCGGTATAGCAAACAAAGCAGCTAGACTTTGGGCCACTGCACTATAAAAATATCTGGCGGTGTTGTTGTCAGGTGGTTGATAAATTGTAAATCTTGGATAGAGTATTTTTGTCCAGTCTATAATTAATGGTAAAATATGTTTGCATATTGCAATTAGTATAATCACTCCAGCTGAGAAAACGGTGAATTTGAGTATCAAATTTGTATCGATATAATAAAGAAGTCGATCACGAAAATGAAGAGATAAGTTGTATTCTTGATTAAATTCTTTCTTGCATCTATATATAAAAATTTGTTTTTCAAGGCGATCTTGGACAGAGATAATAATTTCCCATAAGTTGAAATGGTGAAAAAGTATGGTCATAATTAAAAGAACTGCGATTGTAGCTAGAGTTGTATACGAGAAAAACTCACTTTGAGGCATTTGATACCTATCCACATTTTTTGTATTGATTTATATGAACATTATGAAGATTGGAGAATGAAGACTTGCGTAGATGGGAGTATTTCTATATCTGTAGCATAAAATTCTACAAATTATTCTGATTAGTTGATATTTCTCAAAATTTTCATTTTGTTTTCGTTCTTACATTATTCATACATTTAATTATATCTGTTCTGAAAATCTTTTCTATTTAAATTAGTAAATAATTTCTTTGTAATGTGAATGTGAATACTTTATTCACGCTGAAATCCTTTATAATTAAATATTTCAGATATTTCAAAGCTTTTAATATTTTTAAAAATTTTACTGAGCTCTCTTTGATTTCTTATGGATTGAAAAAACATACAAACATTACGCAAGTGTCTGTAACTAAAACTCTCGATTCTCTTTAATGTATTTTAGATTCAATAATCTTCAAATCGGCGGCGCAATGGAAATATTTTGATGGGGCTGGGCCGGAAATATAATAAAAAAATTATACACTCTCGTTCTATTGATTTATCTGTTGTTTAAAGATGAGTCGACAGATTCGGCTGCTAAATATCTTCTTTCGCTTATTCTGGAAAAACCGCGTTCAGTATGGAAAATGAACCTTTTAAAGTACTTGCTCTCTATTAAAGATTAATATGCTCACGCTTATATATTTATAGGTATCTGTTTTATTGCAATAAGCTGTTTGTCTGATTGCAGTGAACTAAAAAATCAACAGAATTAGATAATTAGTTGTTAAAGTTCAATTTAAATTCTAGCTTTTATTCTACTTAATGCTGTACCTCAAGAAAATAAGTCCTTAATAAATTTCAGGAAACTCAAGGAATCAGGATTTCACAAAATTGGGTTGAGAGTACATGAAATGGGGGGGCAAACTATACTTAGCTTTTGTAGCTCTCCTTTCATTTTTAATTCTCTTTTTATATTATTTTATGATTCCTTCCCCTATTAATTCCCATACTGAATATGCATATGTACCTAATGAGGAAAGTGACAATCTTTCTGTAATTAATACAACTACAAACGAAATTGAATACAGTATAGGTATAGGAGAAGATCCTCAGGGAGTTGCAGTCAACAAGAAAGGAACGAGGGTATATGTGACGAATAGTAACCTCAATACTGTCTCTGTAGTTGATACAGCAACCAACGATATTATAGCCAAGGTGGCTGTTGGCTCTAATCCTATAGGTGTTGCAGTCAGCGGTGATGGAAAAAAGGTATATGTAGCGAATTTTTACAGCAACAATGTCTCTATAATTGATACAACCATAAACAAAGCCAAATACCATTTGGGTGTAGGAACCAATCCTGTGGGAGTAGCAGTTAATAATAATGGAACAAGGGTATATGTGGCAAACGAAGGCAGTGGTACTGTGTCAGTGATTGATACAGATGCTCGCAGTGTTCTAAAACATGTGAATGTAAGACCCAATCCTTATGGAGTTACAGTCACACCGAATGAAAAAAAGATATATGTAACTCACGCTAATAGCGATAAGGTCTCTGTAATTGACGCAGCAACAGACAATGTCACAGTAATTAGCATAAGTAATGCGACAGAAAGTTTAGATTTATCTCCTTCTGGAGTTGCAGTTAGTCCTGACGGAACCAAAGTATATGTGGCAAACCATAAAAGGACTATTAAAGGAACTTCTGACACTCCTAGTGGCACTGTCTCTGTAATTGACACAGCAACAGACAATGTAATAGCCAATGTGACTGTAGACAAATGCCCTTGTGGAATTTCAGTCAACAAAGATGGAACAAAGGTATATGTGGCAAACAGTAAGAGCAATACTATCTCAGTAATTGACACAACAAATAAAACTGAGATAGCTAATGTGCCTGTAGGAAGTATGCCTTCTGCTTTAGGTCAGTTTATAGGTTCTCCCCCAAAAGTCCCTAAGCATAGCGTCATCCGGGAATTTATCAGTAGTATTGTTGAATTAGTATATGGAATATATAACGGAATAAATGAACGTATTAATGGTGTTCAAGGATTAATTTTTGGAATCCTTTTATATTTTTCTAAGAAAATATTCTCAATCTTTGATAAAATATTATCAGACTCCATATCACCCAGCATAACTGAGAAATTAGAACCCAGAGTGAGGAAGATATTAACTCCGCTTTTAAATAAAATATTTAAAAAGAAATAGTTATTCTCTTTATGTTCCCTGTAACTTTTTGTACCCTAAGCTTTCTAATTAGATGTTTTGGGCTATATTTCATATCAGCATACCTTTAAATGATCACAAAGAAAATATACTGACACGGAGAATGCTGCCCGGCACAAAGACTTGTTCAAAAAAATCTCTTACTTCCTTGAAAAAGAAGGAACAACGAAAGTAGCTATTTTTGGCTCTTATGCTCGGGGAGAAGAAAAGCTGGAAAGCGATATCGACATTCTTGCAGAGTTTTCTGAAATAAAAGGTCTGCTAACCCTTACACGAATTGAAAGGGAACTATCAGAGTTACTTGGAGTAAAGGTCGATTTGCTTACCGAAGAATCAATAAGTTCATACCTCATTGACGGAATTAAAAAGGAAGCAAAAGTGATTTCGTATGAAAAAGAATGACTCTGTTTACCTCAGTCATATTCTCAATTCTATTTTTATCGAGCCTATCCCAAAAGTCACCTTTATTCTTAATCGTTGGGAATTTTCAGAATTGTTTTCATGATCATGAGCTTGATTGATTGCTCGAAATACAAAGTCCAAAAAGCAAATTTTGAGTTTTGGGATAAGCTCATCCTATAGATCCAGCTACACCAGAAAATCACTGAGGTCGATTTCTTCACCCATTCTCAACTGATTTCGGAGATGAGTAAGTTTGCGGTCTATTTTTTCGAGGCTTTTCAGGTATTTTTTCTCGTCCGGTGTGGTTTTTATAAGTTTTGAAATCCCGCCATTTTGAATGACCAGTCGCTGGTCTGCCGATAGAGCCAGAAGAGGGTCATGAGTACTGATTAAAACAATCTTGTTATTACTTACCAGAAGTTCCAGAGATCTAACCTTGTCGACGCCTGCATTCTCAATCTCATCAATCAGGACAACAGATGCCGGGCTGAGAAGTGCGGTATCTGCAATCATCAGAGCGCGTGATTGTCCCCCTGAGAGCTCCGTAACAGGAGTTTCCCTGCTGAAAGGCTCTCCTGCCAGGATGTTTGCAGTATCATATATTTTCTGAACGATACGGGACACCTCGTCAACCATACGGCTCTCCGCATGCATGGTCAGAAACTCCTCGGCACTGAGGTCCATAACAAAATTCATGTTCTGTGAAAGCTGCGCTATAAAACGCCCCTCAGTTGAGAAACGCTCCTCATCACCTGGAGCCTGGCCGTTGACCAGTATTTTTCGGCCTGTAGGAGTATCCTCCTGAGCCAGAGATTCAATATCAGCCAGAAGACGTGACTTGCCTGATCCTGTCAGACCGACTATTGCTGTAACCTCACCCTTTTTTAGATTTACCGAAAAGGCCTCTTTTTCACCATTCTTATTACGTCCCGGGAGCACAGTAAGGGATTCGACTGTGGATCCGCTTCCCTGTTGAAGAGCCCTTGCCTGCTCAATAAATAGAAAGAAACCATCAATGAAGGTAAGAGAGCTGCTTCCCATCTCAATAAAATAATCTTCACCAGGTATCGAACCCAGCTCTTCCAGTTTTATGTTCCCGAACTGCACAGGGTCAATTGCAAATGCAGAGAAATAATCCTCTATCCAGGGCACCATTTCCCTGAGTTCATTTATCGTCATATGAAGCAAATCTGTCCGCAATCTATTCTTCTCCCTGAAATTTATTCTTCTTCCTGAAATTTATTCTTCTCCCTGAATTTATTCTTCTCCTCTGAAATTTACCAGCTTTGAAACTCCAATCTGCTTGTCATCCCCGATTTTTCTCTCTCCAAGACAGTATGAACATAGAGCTGCGGGCATGGTAAATCGAAGTGTAGCCCCCTGAAGGGTTTCAATTGTAGAGGTTTTTTCTACAAGTTTTGCAAGATAGAAACTACCCTGCCCTGTAACGCCATTAATCTGAACTATCATTCCCCTGGGGTTAACCTGTCTGACCCTGTATGCAAAGACCTCACGCTCTGCCTGGGAGACAATATCCCCTTTAGTAATAACAACAATGTCTGCAAGTTTTAACATGGGGCCGATTTTTTTAGGTGTGTTGACACCACTCAGGTTATCAATAACACAGATTGCCAGAACATCCTTAATATGGGGAGAACAACGGTTGCAAAGACCTGCACTCTCGGTAATCAGAAAATCAAACTTCTTCTCTTTGGCCCACCTGATGGCTTCTTCAATATTGCTTACAAAAAAGTGGTCAGGACAGAGCCCTCTGGAGAGACCGGTCTTGACCGGAATATTGTGAGCGGAATAGCACTCTTCATCCTGAGCCGAGAGACAGTCAAATTTTACCACACCGATTGTGAAGCCCTTTTGTCTAAGCTCTTCGATGGTCTTGATAATGATACTGGTTTTTCCTGAGGATGGCGGGCCTGCTACCGTAACCAGCCTCACATAATACCTCCTGTTTCATAGAACTGTTTATTGAAAACTCCTTCAAGCTCTTTTTTAAGTGCTCCTATATCATTGTTCATCAGGAAGTCCCAGCCCAGCCAATAGAGTTTGGTTCCTTCAAGATTATTTTCAACTTCAGGATTTGTTGTCGGGAAAAAAGCTCTGACAGAAATTTTCGCAAATTCTTTTCCACAGAAGAAATCCGTGATCTCCTTAACCCGTTCTGCACCACTTTTTTTAACCAGCATCTGCACAGGGCTTACAATAGCACCTTCCGAAGGTATATTGATTGTTATCCTGGATTTGTCTTGAATTTTCTTAGCAAAGAAGTAAGGCATGATATACATAGGTGGTACGTCACTCCTTTTGCTGTCTATCATTTTAACCATCTCGGACGGATGGATTCCTGTATATACTGAAGAAGCAAGCTTTTTAATTCCCTCCATACCGTACAGCCGGTAGAAAGGGAGCAATACCCCATTGCAGAAAAAGCCGTCCTGTCCCCTCATAACAACCCTGTTCCGGTACTCATCTTTTAAGATGTCTTCCCAGGACTCCGGTTTGGGGTTCTCCTTCATGAGTTCATCTATTGTAACCAGAACAAGAAGGTTTGCAGAGATCATGGTAAACTGGCCGCGGGGATCGGCAAAACCAATGGATTCAAAATCACTGTTCATTGGGGATGAATTAAGATTTACAAAATATTCCTTATTGAGAAAATTCTCCTGGAAGGGTTTGTGGTAGAAGCTATTGATATCAGAGCTGATGATTATATCCGGAAGTTCGTCAATCGATGTAACCGAATCGATATAGGCATAATAAGAGAGCTCATGATTGACATTACCTTCGACAAGAGAATGGAGCACATTATTCATTTGTCGGCTGTATTCAGCTGAAAAGTCGTCAAGTGCACGGTTAAAAGGCATCTTCATGCCGCAGGGCAAAAGGGCAAGAAGGGTCAGCTCTTTTTGTCGTTCCGGGGAGTCTGCAAGGGTAAAATCTCCTTTTGCTTCATTGTCCAGAACAGCCTGATTCAGGAGCTCAATAAAAGAGTCTTTATTCACCGATACCATTGAGAGGGCTGTTTTCAATTTTAGTAAAGGGCCAAGCTTTTCAAGAACTTCCTTATTTTCAAATTTCTCCATTCCATGCTGTTTGAATATTTTTAACAGAAAAGGATAGTCACTTAAGATCTGGTATATACTCATTGTTTCATCAATTGCTTTCATATCATTCCACCTGATGTGTTTTTGAGCAGTATCTTATCTTCCTTTATGACATTCATATTAAAATTTTCAGAGAGAATTTTCATTAAGGAAAAAACTTACGTTATCAAATCTTACCAATTCCACATTTACACCAGCCCTTGTTTTTTGTTCTTGTTTTGTGGAATATCAATTATTTCAATAAAGATACAAACATATAAATATTGTCATCTAGGAAGTGATCTTCCTATAAGACCACTAAATTAGCTCATCATTTGCTCCGTTAATGCTTGACTTTCATATACGCTCATTATCGTTTCAAAAGTTCTCTGAATTCCACATCTATGCAGAATTACTGTCAACAAATCTGATGCATTCTCTGCAAATACAGTACTCCAACGCAACTGTGTATATTTAACCATTTTTTTCAGGATGAGCAGTTGAGTTTCTTACACGAGAATATATACGAGAATAGATTCTTCTGCTAATGATCAATGTCAGCATTGCTGTCTACCTTATATTATTATAAAAACGTATATAGAAGATGAAATTTTATGCTTAACCGATGATGTATGAATGGAAATCTTATAATACATCCCCTCTAAATTTGTATAGTCTATGCTGAATTTTTAGGGGTATGTATATGAAAAAATACATCTACTTCACATTATTTATTTTACTAGTTGTACTGATTGTCATTGGTTTCGCCGGATCACAATACGGTGAAAATGCTTCTCAGGCTCAACCAACTTCGCCGCTGAACACCCTCAAGTCAGCCTACCAGGATATTGCATGGGGAACTAACGTCCAGAAGCATTTGAAGATACTTAAAACAGATCTGGACGGTGTATCTAACGCTACAAACAATTCTAATTATACCATGCTCGCAGTGTATGCACAATACATAGTAAATGATACTCAGAGCGCCATTCAGGAAAATGATCAATATACCGTATCTCCCAAACTCCAGGATGCGCAGAAAGAATGGAGGTTGGCTCTTCAGGACTATAACTCTGCAGGTCAGTTTTTGTTGCAGGGAGCAAATGAAGCGAAAAATGGCACTGTAGGAGCTGAAAATTTCCAAAAGGCCGGAACACTTCGCAGTTCCGGTACAGACCACCTTCAGAAAGCGTCTGAATTAGCAGGGATAACATAAAATATTTTATTTAGAGGTCGGGAGAAAGTATAGAAAAACTGCTGCCCTTACGTAGGGCTCTGTTTTCTCCTTCAATGGTCGTCATTTTTAACTTCAGCATACTTTAAATGATTACAAAGAAAATATATTTACATAGAAAATGCTGCCCCGAACAAAGACTTGTTCGAAAATTTCTTATTTCCTTGAAAAAGGCGGAGCAACGAAGATAGCTGTTTTTGGCTCTTATGCAAGAAGAGAAGAAAACCGGAAAACGATACAGATATCATTCAATCGAGTTTTACATAACGTAAAAAGAGAAAAAAGATTTTAGATTGAGAGTTTGGCTCAGACCACCACAACATTAAGTTTGAAAGTCTGTTTCTGGCCTGTTTCTGGCTCCCAGGACCTTTTGTATATTGCGTTTACCTGTTGATTGCCTTTAGCTACACCTTCAATCCTCCATAAACGAAACCCACCGGCACCAATAACAAAATTATTTTCCGAAGATTCAAAGGGGTGGTATTTGTCCGAGAGCTGGTTAAGTCCATTACTCAGCTTGAGTTGCCAGGAATAGCCCGTACTCGGATTTTCTTTAAGCTTCAGAAAAAAAGCGTGTCCTTCTTTAATATATATGGTATTTCCGTTGTCACTTTCGGTTATCATCTTATTTTGACTTTCTATGTCAGGTTTAGCACATACAGCCGCTGGAAGCGTTGCCAGAACCAAGCATACAATCAAAACTGTTATTCCATATATCAATTTTGACACTGTACTACCCTCCACTCACAGCAATATATTTACTGAACTATCTTCAGGTACACATCTTTATTTTTCATCCTTCTAACATTTAATCGAATTTTCAAAATCGGATTTTCAACGTTTAGATTTATTCCGGTATATTATACTGCAATCAATCAAAAGCATGGATAAAATCTGATACTGCGGGTGAATATATAAAATAAATAGAATAAATTCTCCTTATGATAAATAATTATAGAATAGATAGACAATAATTTACTACATTATGATGGAAGATATTTCTTTATAATGTGAAACAATAGATTTTCAGTATACTGATATTAATGTAAGAAGAGGCGGTATTATCCGGTTAAGAAATAAGTTACCTCAAACAAATCCCGAAAGACACTCCGAACTAATTGCAAATAACTGGATACAGCTACGTGAGCCTCAAAATCTTGCGTCTGCTATGCTCGCTGCAGTTCCACTAATGATCCTGAGCGCTCTGCTTTCTTTTAAATCCTTGACATATTTTCGCCTTTCTCTTTAGCAAATTTTGGCATTACTCCCTCGCAAATATCGGTAACTATAGACTTACAAGACTTTGTATACTTTATTGGATTGAGTGTAGTTATTATTTTCATTCACGAACTTCTTCATCTCGTCTTTGTTCCAGATTTTCTAACTTCGGACAAAGCGTTTTTAGGAATTACTTATTTTGGTGGGTTTGCTTATTCGGAAGAAGTACTGTCAAAATCAAGATTTATTCTTATCTTACTGTCACCTTTTGTTGTAATTTCGCTAATACTGCCTGGAATTCTAGGAGTCCTGAATTTATTGAATCCTCTTATAAAATTTATAATATTAGTGAATGCAATGGGTTCCGGTGTGGATATGCTGTCCGTGGTCCTTGTACTGATCCAGGTGCCTGCAGGTGCATATTTAACCTGCAATGGGATGAGAACTTACTGGAAAAGCACAGATTAGAGCACTCTAAATAGTAACTGAAAATGTATGATCTTTTAAGGCAGACAAAAAAGGTAAACAGAAGGTAAAACAAAAAAGGTAGACAGAAGGTAAAACAAAAGGCAGACAGAAGGTAAACAAAAGGTAGACAGAAGGTAAAACAAAAGGCAGACAGAAGGTAAAACAAAAGGCAGACAGAAGGTAAAACAAAAGGTAGACAGAAGGTAAAACAAAAGGTAGACAGAAGGTAAAACAAAAGGTAGACAGAAGGTAAAACAAAAGGTAGACAGAAGGTAAAACAAAAGGCAGACAGAAGGTAAACAAAAGGTAGACAGACAAATTTTTTCCTGCCAGGGTTTATGCACTTAAAGTATGAAATCAAAAATAGTAGACGTTTTTTCTTAAACTTATATCTCAGGCAATTAAAGCTTCAATGTTGGTTTTTCAGTTACTATAATTTTTCCAGGCTCTATAATTTTCCAGGTCGCCTCTAATAAAATTAAGCGAAAAAACAAGCACAGCGACATCATCCACAAGTCCAATTAAAGGAAAAACGTCTGGAATGATGTCAACTGGACTTATTAAGTACAGAAAAGCGAATATTAGCAATAATGCGGTTTTCTTTGGAAGCGGGTATCTCCCTTTAAAAGAATCTAATAACATAGAAAACAATAATCCTAAATAATACCAGATATTCCTGAAATCCGTTGAACGATAACGATAGTCTCTTACTTCTTCAGGAAAACCCAGGTTAGTGTCAGAAGCTTTTTCTGGGCTAATGTTAAAGTGTTCAAAATTTGCTTCAATCGGTTTCGTTCTGAGATTGTTGATTTTATCCATAATAATCCCCCAATCTTATATTACTTCAATTGTATTTTAGTTATTACAGTTCTTAATTATCAAGTTCTTCAATTTCCACATAAACCGTTCCGTGGTTGAGTGGTTTGGCGTGCACATGATAAATCCCGCTTTCTTTCACAGTAAATTCAGGGTTTTCAGGAAGATAGCTCTTTCTTGGATGGGTCAATACAAACGTGTTTTGAAGTACAATGTACGAATCTTTACTTATTGTCACATTTACTTTCTTGGGACCATTGGGGTTATCAATCCAGAATTTATAGGTTGCACCTTCTGTGAGGTTAACTTGAAAATCAGATTCTTGAGATACCGATTCTAAGAGGACACGATTTCCGCCTTCCTGAAATGAGGTTATTATATATAAAAAAGCAATGAGTATATAAAGCGGAATAAGACTCCTGGATTTTTTGGGTTGTTCTGGCATTTATCTCCCCCACTCGGCAGTTCAGATGCTCAGATCTTTTGAATCAATTCCTTTCACTGAGATTTCTTCTTAATGTATTTCTTTCTCTTACTGAGGAAGAAACCATAATTTCACAGGCAGGTCGGTAGAGGCCAAAGGACTATATCACCTCTACCTCCAGTATAGGATATTGAAGAAATTCTTCAAACTTCCATGCTTGCCAGCAATGCTTATGGATAAGTGTAGATTCAGGCTTTAATTTGGATTCTCTGCAACGCGCAGTACAATCTTTCCGCGAGTATGTCCGCTTTCGCTCATCTCATGCGCTTTTTGTGCATCGGCTAAAGGAAGCACGGTCGTTACAATAGGCTTGATTTTCCTTTCGTCTATTATAGCTGCTATTTGAGCGAGTTCTTTTCCGTCAGCTTGGGTCATGAGCCTTTCTGCCCGAACTCCATGTTTTTGTGGTGTGCCTTCAGGAATGCTGGCTACAGTTGTCACTAGGAATCCTCCGGGTTTTAACACGCCCCAGGATCTCTCTAACGTATCTCCCCCAATCGTATCAAGTACTACGTCAAGATTACTCACAATCTCCTCAAACTGCTGGTTCCTATAGTCAATTACTTCATCGCAACCTATGCCTTTCAGGAACTCGGCATTTTTACTCGACGCAGTGCCGATAACGTATGCACCCTTCCATTTGGCGAACTGGACTGCAAAGCTTCCGACCCCGCCTGCAGCTCCGTGAATAAGCACGGTCTGTCCGCGCTCAAGGCCTGCAATATCGAAAAGTGACTGCCAGGCAGCCAGGCCAGCAGTAGGAATAGCAGCACTTTCAATAAATCCGATACTTTTGGGCTTTTGAGCTATCTGTGTAGAATTGACAACCGTATATTCAGCATATCCTCCTTGCCCTACAGATGCTTTACCAAAAACTTCGTCTTCAGGCTGGAAGGAATCAACACCTTGCCCTATCGCATCCACAACACCTGCAACATCCGATCCCACAGTCATTGGTAATGGTATTTCCATATAGCCACTACGTATCTTCCAATCTATTGGATTGACTCCAGCTGCAATAACTCTGACTCTAACCTCACCTGGACCTGGCTGGGACTCAGGAATATCCTCATATCTCAGAACGTCGGGCCCCCCAAACTCATGAATTCTTATCGCTTTCAAATTTTCACCTCAAAAAGCTTCTTTAACGAGTTATATCCCTTTATTTTAGTTAAGTAAGTAACGAGTTATATCCCTTTATTTTAGTTAAGTAAGTTTTGTTTCAATGTCCCTATTTTTTCAATATTCCCGATTTTTAATATCCCCTATTTTCCTCCCCTATTTTCCTTCTCTATTTTTCTCCCCTATTTTCCTTCTCTATTTTTCTCCCCTATTTTCCTTCTCTATTTTTCTCCCCTATTTTCCTTCTCTATTTTTCCTAAATATATTGTCGATGCGTGTGCATACTGTTAGAATATTCCTTACAAAAAGCCCGCTAAAATGCGTTATGGAGTCATTGCATTGATTATAATTAAATTTAAATATGATAACAATTCTATAAATTAATTTTTATTAATTTTATTGGAATACTATATTATATTTACACTCGTTTTCTTTAATTTTATCATTGTTATATAATAAATTAAATAACTTTATAATTATTACGCTTCCTGGTTATATTTAAGGATTTAATAATTGTGAGTCAAGTCAAAGACCTCAAGCCCGTAGAGAAAAGTCCATAGAGAGGCTGGTTTCCTACTGTGATCAATGGCAGATTTTAGATTTAGCCGTTTTATTGTCCTGAACTTCTATCTTTTTGAACGCCCTCTTTAACTCCTGGGTTAAATTTTTATAACAGTACAAATTTTCTATATATGTTATCAGTTTCCAAAATTTATACAGTTCCTGCTGAAAAACGCTGTTCTTCTACGTTATAATTACAGCAAGCCTGTCAGGACAATTAACCGGATAAAAATCAGAGTAAAAAAGATTATTTTGAGTGTTTGGTTTCTTTCGTCTTTTTTACGACTGACCTCAAAGTCTGGAGTTATGGGAACTGTGAGCAATTCCATACTACTCAGTCAAATTAACCTGATCGATTAACCAGTCAAACTGATTTAATCGATCTTACCGATCTGATTGATTTAATCTCAATTTCCTCGGTTCTAAAACATCCTGTAATACCTCACATAAATTCTCTATATCCGGCTATTAACTCCAATAGTGCTGTAAAAGCGAAATCTCACAACTTAAAAAATTTTAATAGGGGGAGCATTATGATGTACGTAAAAGGAATCTTGAAAATTATTTTTTTAGTAATTTTCGCACTTCACCTTATGACTGCAGGAAGTGCAGCAGCTAATGTGCTTTCTGTAAGTAACGACACTGGTCGGCCTGCAGATTTCACTACCATCCAGGCTGCTGTAGTTGCTGCAAATCCAGGAGATGAAATAGTTGTCAAACCCGGTATTTATGAGGAGAATATTGTAATTAACAAGAGCATATCTATCATTTCCGAATCTGGAAATTTCTCCGATACTGTAATCCGGGCAGCCGACGTTTCTCAAGATGTGTTCAGTATCTGGGCAAACGGTGTAAGTATTAAAGGTTTTAGCATAAGTGGATCTAACTCAGCAGGCATTCATGTTTTTGAATTTATTGAATGTCACATTGAAAACAATAAATTGTTCAATAACAGCTGCGGTATCGATCTATACATGATGAGCTCAAGCAATACGCTTGAGAATAATGAAATCTCAAACTGTCTAACCGGGATTAGTATTGGCGGCGGCATGTACAACAATTTGAGCAATAATTCAATCTCAAATTGCAGTAATGGAATTTCACTTTTTGACTCCTCCATTAATGTCCTGGAGAATAATAAAATTTCTAAAAATATAGAAGGTATTTATCTTACAGGTGAATCAAACGGTAATAACCTGGCAGGTAACACTGTAACTCTCAATGAGAAATCAGGACTGAATATTTACGGAACTTCAAACAATCTGATTTATAATAACTGTTTCAATAATACAGTAAACGTAGAGTTCGAAGAGGCTTCGGGAACAAATATTTGGAACACGACTAAAACCGAGGGTACTAACATAGCTGGTGGCCCTTACCTCGGAGGCAATCTCTGGGAAAGACCAGATGGGACCATATATCCTGAAAAAGCCAGAGACATTGACCTTGACGGAATTTTTGATTCCCAGTATAATATTGAAGGCACCAATCTCATAGATTATCTTCCTCTTAAAGGATTTGAGCCTGTAGTGATTACTGTAAATAATAGTACAGGGCCGGTTGCGGATTTTACTTCTATCCAGGCGGCAATAGACAATGCACTTCCTGGTGACACAATCCTTATTTTCCCGGGAGTCTATGAAGAAAACGTCGACGTGTACGTAACGAATTTGACCCTTACCTCCCAATCTTCCAGTCATGGGAACACCAGTGGGGACACCATTGTCAAGGCAGCCAGCAGTCTGGACGACGTTTTCTATATTAGTGCGGATGGAGTGACAATTCGCGGGCTGAATATAATCGGACCTGTAGACTACCCCAGTTCAGGCATCCACCTTAATGGAGTTAAGTACTGCAATATCGAAAACAATCAGCTCTCTAACAATTACACAGATTCGACTTTAAACAATATCAATACGAATAGTTCCCTGGTTCTCAGTAACTCAGGTTCGGCTGCAGGATCTGGAATTCGTCTTGACTCTTCCGGCAACAATCTCCTGAACAATAATACAGTCTCAGGGAACGGAATTTCAGTTCTCCTGAGTAATTCTGCGGAAAATACGCTTCTCAATAACTCGGTCTCAGGTAGTAACTACGGTATCTGGGTGGATTCTTCTAGCAATAATACGCTGGAAGGAAATATTCTGTCAAACAATAAAATCGGGGTCTATCTGAAAGTTTCCAGCGGAAATGTACTTAACAACAGTAAGGTGTCAGGTAGCACAAACTCTGGTATCAATCTGTGGGATTCTGTAGGAAATACATTAAGCAATTCCACAGCCTCGGAAAACAGTGTTTCTATCGTTATGAGGAATTCCAGCGCAAATCTGCTCAGTAATAACACGGTGTCAGATAGCAATTATGGTTTATGGCTGTACTCTTCGAGCAACGATAATAAGCTGAACGACAACAGGGCATTAAATAACCAGATCGGTATCTACGTAAAGGCATCCAGTGGAAACGTTCTTACAGGCAATACTGCGTTAGACAGCACCGGGTCCGGAATCAGTGTATGGGATTCGGCCGAAAACACATTAATTAACAATGCAGCCTCGAATAATTATGTCTCTATTTATCTGCAGAATTCCAGCGAAAATGCATTTTCCAACAACGCGGTATCCGACAGCAATTATGGGATGTGGATTGCTTTTTCCAGTAACAATAACCTGAGTGATAATAACGCATCGAACAACAAATTCGGCGTCTATTTGAAGAATTCCAGCGATAACAGGCTGTCAGGTAACCAGGCAAATTCAAACTCCAGACATGGAATCTATCTGGGTTCTTCCATGAATAATATCCTGGACAGTAACAGGGTTACTTCAAACTCGGAATATGGGCTCTTCCTTCTTGATTCGGGAAACAGCTCGATTTATAATAACTATTTCAACAACGTAAACAATATTTACCTGCAAGGTTCTAACGCAGGTACGAGCCTGAATACAACCCTAACACCGGCAAAGAATATTGTTGATGGGTCTTACCTTGGTGGAAATTTCTGGGCTACTCCAAAAGGAGACGGCTTCAGCCAGACCCATGAAGATAAAAACGGTGACGTTATCTGTGATGCAGTTTATACCGTGAATACAGAGGGTATTGATTATCTGCCTCTTGCAGATTCTCGTATCACAATCTAATCTGGAGTGCTGAATAAGAAATCTTCTGAATGTCAGGTATAAGGGCAGCAGGAGATTAGTAGCACGACCGGAAACCGGGGGCTGTACAGTTTCTTTGGAAGGTTAATAGGAAGCTGTACTGCTTCTCAGGAAGGCTAATGTAAGTGGGAAAACATTGTAATTGCTGTAACTAAGTATACGTGTAAATATCTATCCCATTGTGAGGGCGGAAGTTAGGATATATGCAATCACAAGCTGGAGGATCTTCGTATTTAACAGATCCTTGTGTCTTTTTATTTAGATTATTTATATGATTATATTAGGTTGAAAAAGATTAAAAATAAAGATCTTAAATTAAGATCTTTGAATTTTCTTTCGTAGTATATAAAGTTCAATTATAGCTGTAGCAATCACTATCAAACTTTCCAAGATTGATAATGTTGAATCAATATAGGTAAGTGTTGGAAGTTTAATAGCTACTGCCAACGATATCATTAAAGTTTCGTTCATGTCTGTTTATTTTCTAAATAATAACTTTAAAAGTCGTTCAAAACCAGATAAAGTACTACATCACTACTTGAACTAAGTTTAATATACATAAGTTTAAGTAGATGCAATGATTATTGCTAATGTAATAGCAACATAACTTTATCTGATTTATTGTTGCTGTATGAGCCTTTGTTAAATTTTTTCACATAGAACTCGTCGGTATAAACCAGGTCGGAGCGGTTTCTATCGATGAATTCTAATTAAATTGCTTTTTCTAGTTTTGTGTTTTCCTCCATAAGATTTTATCATACTGACTTAATAATTTTTAGTATATATAATTTTTCTTCTGGATGTTGTCTGTAGTTATCGATTAGAAAACCTATTTATATATATATACCATAGTATACTAAATAATAGTTGTAAAGTATAATATTGAGGTAATTTTAGGTTAATATATTTTGAATAAGCAGTTTCATTTTTATTTTTTATATTTATTAAACTAATTTATTAAGTCACCAACTATTTTAAAATTTTTTCATCAATATTTAATCTTTCAAATATAACATACCTCCTGTACTATTGGGTGTCACTTTATTTTATGAAAACTACTTTGTATGTAAGTTATATTGCCGGTATAATTATTGCCTGTACTAATATAGTCACGCCTGTAATTGTTGCAACAAAAACTCATTGTACCTCATGTGAGCAGTTGCATTATTTAGCTTCGTGACTATAGTTAGTTTCTAATTTAAGTACAAGCTATACTATGGATACCATCTCACTTTATAATGGTTTTTCATCTCAAGTTTGAATACAATTACATTTTCTTTTGTATACAAAGGATCTATCTTTGTTTTCATGTCTGATAACAAATTTAAGGGCGTTTGTTTTTGAAAAAATTGTCCATTTTACACTATTTTTTCCATGTTGAGCAATAATTCTAAAAATAACGATAATTGATTATGGAAATTTAAAAAAGTAAAGGTTAGGGCCAAACTTTCATAACTAAGAGCGAAGTTCTTTATTAATAAAAAACATTTAAATTAGTTCATATAACACAGAACGCGTAACTAAAAAGAAAAGTCTGAACTTCAATTACCCTTTTTCCAAAAACTTCTGAAACCACACAATATCAAAGTACTTTCCGAACTTCGTTCCTGCATCTTTAAACCTGCCACATTCTGCAAACCCATGTTTAAGGTGAAAATTCAGACTGACCTGGTTTTTCGAGGAGACGTTTGCAAGGAGGCTTTTCATATTCTTCTTTTTAGCTTCCCGACACAGGAAATCCAGCAGCTTTGTTCCCTGGCCTTTTCTTGTGTATTCTGGCAGGATAAAATATGAAAGTACTCCGGTGTGCTGGAAATTAGGAAAGGGTAAATAAGGCCTGAGGGCTCCGAGACCGATCACTCTATTATCTTCTTCCATTACATAAAAGGGGTAACGCTCACTTTTTTTCGGTTCGCCCTCATCGTGGGAAATCTTGAAAAATTCCGGGCCAACGGGGATTTCGAGGTAGGCTGCAAAGCTATTATCTATATAGTAATTAAAGATTTCAAGCATTTCCTGAGTATCTTGCGGCGTAGCCTCTCTTATTACAAGGGATTTGAGCTTATCTCTTTCCTGCATATGCTATAATCGGAATGTAAATATTTAAGCTCTTTTAGTCAGTTGCAGTACGAATCCTATCAAATCCTCTTTTATCTGGGCTTCTTATTTGTCATGATTTATATTTATAATTTATTATCAGTACGATTATATTTATATACTCATGCTATTGTATAATCCCATGTATTAGTACCCAAATCTACCCTATATTTCAGGTGGACTTTGATGTTTAAATAGGGGTCTAGAAGTCCAAAATTCTTGAGGCGCCATATAATTGGAATGATACCTCTAGAATTTCGTCCTGAAAATAAAAAGCACAAGAGAATATATTTCTCAATGTACTTTTACAGAAGTGAAAAATAGATGTTTGTTAAACAAAACAATATTGTAGAACAGATCTGTGAAATACCGGTTACACTTGGAGATATCTCCGAGAGCATCTTTGGGGGTATAAACACACAAAACGGTCTACTTCACAGGCTTGCCCTTCCTGAAGAGGGCGGTTCGGATTCGTATTATCTTTGCGAAGGTCTCTGCAGGCCGGTATTTATAGAACCTGAAATTATTTATCCATATGTATCAGGGGCCTTTTCCGAAAAATTTGCATTTCACCCTTCACCTTATCGTTTCATGCTGCCTTATGAATTGTCCACAGTGGGAAAAAAGAACGAATACAACGTAATTCCTCCCGAAGAACTCAAGACAAGATTCCCTATGGCTTACGGGAGAATTCTGGAATTTAAAAGAAAGTTCCTCCACGATACCTCTCCCCTTAAATCTGCAGACTACAGTATAAAAGGCAGAAGATTTCTGGAATACTTCAATACTCCCAAGATTATTGCTACTGAAGGCTATCATCTGCAGGCTGCATATGATGCTGAAGGGAACCATGTATTTGAAAACGGATGTGGCATTGTTCTCAAGGATCCAGGCAGGTATGCCTATATTACTGCAGTGCTTAACAGTTCGATTGCCAGACTCTTTCCTTCAGTCTGTAAGTCTAAAATGGCGTATTCGAGCTACACAGCTCCTGCAGTGATAAAACGTTTCCCAATCGTGCTTCCTGACAACAGGCTAACCGAAGATCTCATAGATACTATATCCAGTTACCTTGCGTTCCTGAACAGGGAGAAATATGCAAGGGATTACGGAGTTCCAGACTGGCTTCGGGAACTTACAGCTTTCTATGAGCAGATTTCAAACCTTCTGGTTCTGGATACTTACTTCGTAAACGACCTTGATCCAGGGCTTCTGAATGCCCTTGAAGAAAATATCCATCCCTACGCCGGAGATATGAATTCTGAAGACAGTGATAGTATTCTGAACGCACTGTACTATATAAAGCATCAGATTCTTGAAGCTTCAAATTCTGAAAAATGCAAATTTAATCTGGGCCTTCCTGAAATTCTCAATTTCTCTCAAAACAGTGGAGACTTCTGAAAATCCCTTTTTAATTTTTATCTTCGAAAATGAAGGATACATTTTTCTTTAAACTCTATAATTTTTTTATTTTTCATTATTTTACATTTAGATTTTTATCAATATATTTATATATTTTGACTCCCCATAATTCAGGGAGTAAAAGTGCTTTCAGGGCAAAAAAGTTAGTTTTCCAGTAAAATGGTTGAGACCATGAAAGACACCTTTGCTGCTTTAATGGGTGAATTCCAGGTTCCATGCTGCGGAGTCCTGGAAGCAAATCAAGCAAGTTACTCCCTCCTTAATCTCAAATATTCTTGAAATGATTCGCCCTGAGAGATTTTGGCCTTGATTGAGCAAAATTAAGGTGCTCTATTCTTATAATTGCATTCCGAATTTTTCCAGGATTTTTCGTTTCAGAAAACAGTTTTCTTTCTCATTTTTGTAATTCTTTCTCGTCTTTCTGACTCAATCTCTTGCATCTGCTTTCAAAAGTAGTGTTCTAGTAGTAACAGTTTGTGGGCTTCCTCACTTAATACATAAATTTATATATTTGGGCCTTGTGTAATTATTAGAACATTTTATGTTTTTTAACTTCTTTCGCTTAACTCTCCCTATCCGCCTGACGCTAATTCATAAGAAGGTAATCCTATCAGCCTGCTAATTCCCGCCGCTGCGTTCCCCTATATGGGAGCATTAATTTTTTCAGGAGTTATGTCGACTTTGCTTGCGATCAAAGCCAACAAAGCCTTCAAGTACCGCAGGATGGATTTCTCAAAATATTTCATACTTATTATGCTAAGCATGTCTCTCTGGTCCGTTAATTATGCCTTTGAGGTCGGATTCATGGACATCAAGCTCAAATATCTCTTTGCCCGTCTCGAGTATATTGGGATGGCCTTTGCTCCGGTAGCGTGGTTTTTATTTGCATCGGAATACTCAGGGGTATGTAAGGAATTCATAAGGAAATATCAGAAAGAATTTTTCATAATACCTTTTCTCATAATCCTTCTAATGCTTACAAATAGCTTTCACGGAATGTATTTTTCAGGTTATTACCTTGACATCTCAAGGGGATTTCCTCTTCTTGTGCTCATACACGGTCCTTTTTTCTGGGTATTTTATATATATTCTTTTATTCTAATTTTTCTTGGAATTTTCTTCTTCTTCAATCAGTTTGTCCATCTAACTGCGCCCTATAGGGCTCAGGCAGCAATTGCTCTAACGGCAGCCTGTATTCCAGTTCTGGGGAATATTCTTCATATCGCAGATATAGGTCCTTTTGCATTCCTTGACCCGACTCCTTTTGCATTTACAATTACAGGTCTGATTCTCTTCTGGGGTATCATGCAGCATGAGTTCCTTAACATTATTCCGATTGCTAGAGAAAACGTAATCGAATCCATGAATGACGGATATATCGTAGTAGACCTTTCAGATACCATAGTAGATATCAATAAGGCTGCTCTTGAACTGGCAGGGAAAACAAAAAAGGAGGTTCTCGGGAGAAACTTAAATGAGCTTTTTGGGAATGAGGTACAAATGCCTCAGAGTGAAGCTCATGAGGACAATTTCAACAAAGAAATTTTCTTGAAGAGCGGGCTTGAAACAAAACTTTTTACTCTTAGTGTCAGCACCCTTCTAACAAAAGATGATGAAGAGGGCAAGCTACTAATGATGCATGACACTACTGAAACATATAGATATCAAGAGGCTCTGAAACAGGCTAACAAGAAAATAAATCTCATGAGTAACATTACCAGACATGATATTCTCAACCAGGTGAATGTACTTTCCGGGTACACTGAACTAATTTCCGAAACTCTTCCAGAAAATGTCAAGAATGACCCCCGAATAGTGAAGTATCTGAAGAATCTCAATAAAGGTATTGAAACAATCCACAGCCAGATTGTTTTCACCAAAGACTACCAGGAACTCGGAGTAGTTTCTCCGATCTGGCAATCCGTAAGTAATACAGCAAGAGAAGCATCCTTTCCTTTCTCTGGTCAGAGCTTGAAGTTTTCTATCGAGGAAAGTAGAGTGGAAATCTATGCCGATCCACTGCTGAAAAAAGCCTTTTACAATCTCTTTGACAACGCAGGGTCACATGGAGAGCATGTAACTGAAATCAGTGTTAGTTCACGCAGGGTCGATGACAATCTTGTAATTGAGGTAAAAGATGATGGTATAGGAGTTTCTTCTGAAATGAAAGAGCTGATTTTTCAAAAATCCATCGGGAAAAATACAGGACTTGGGCTTTTCCTTGTTAAAGGTATTCTTTCCATTACAGGCATGGAGATCAAAGAAACCGGGACTGAAGGAACAGGTGCGAGATTTGAAATTACAGTACCTCCAGGTAACTGGCGAGAAAACAATTCTCAATAAACCGCGGGATGTTTAAGTATCTCAATAAAGTCGAAACCCAAATTTTTCACATTATCTTGTACATCACTCAAATTTTCACATTATCTTGTACATCACTCAAATTTTCACACTATCTTGTGCATCACTCAAATTTTCACATTATCTTGTGCATCATCCAAACTTTTTACATCATATTCAACATAAGGGTATTTCTTATATTGTTCTCAACATTATACCCATTATTTCTTCTGCTTTTTTCATTGAAACCGATCTTTACTTCCTACTAATTTTTAGCTTACCATATAATTTTATTTAATCTCTGTGAGTTTTTTCATTCATATATTTTTATATCTTTGTTTCAATACATTGTTTCTCTGAATAGATTCTCTCAAAAGCATATTCTTTAGCCGATAATTACATTCTGGTGATAAAAATGAGTCAATTTACCCTGAGGGAGAGGTTTGAAAAGGCACTCAAAGGAGAGGCTGTAGACATTATTCCTGTCTGTTCCGTAACTCAGACAGGCACTGTAGAACTAATGGAAATGACTGGAGCATACTGGCCCCAGGCAAATTTCAATGCCAATAAGATGGCTGCGCTTGCACTTGCCGGGTATGAGATTGCAGGATTTGAGAATGTGCGCTGTCCTTTCGATATTACTGTACTTGCAGAGACCCTTGGCTGCACAGTAGACGAAGGAAGTATAGATATGCAGCCTTATATAACGGATTTTCCCTGCAAAAACAAGAAAGATGTGAAGAATATAACGGTTCCGGATTCTCTTCTTGAGAGCAGGCGGACCTCAGTAGTCCTGGAAGCAGTTGAAATTCTGAACGAAAAAGTCGGAGAGACGGTGCCTGTTGTTGCAGGGGTTGTTGGCCCTGCTGGACTTGCCTTCATGCTTGCCGGAATAAAAAATTATATTACATGGTTTGTGAAGGATACTGAAGTTGTTGAGGAACTAATAGGAGTTCTTAACGATGCCTGCATAGAATATGCCAATGGCCTGCTTGAAAGAGGCGCACATGCCATAACCCTTATAGATTCCGAAGCCGGACCTGATATTATTTCCCCTAAGATGTTCGAAGAATCGGTCTTTCCACTTTACAGGAAATTTTGCAGGAAAGTAAAAGGCTTGAAAGTCCTTCACATGTGTGGCGACGCCACAGCCGTTCTTGATCCTCTCGGAGATGCAGGTTTTGACGGGATAAGCATTGAAGAAAAAGTAAGTGTAAGCTTCGCAAAAGCGACTACCGGCAATCGGGTACGGCTTATCGGAAATGTTTCTCCGTCCGATACCCTGCTCGCAAAAGGGCCTGAAGCAGTTCTTATTGAGGCTACTGCCTGCCTTGAAGATGGAATTGATATCCTTGCTCCAGGTTGCGGGCTTGCCCCACATACTCCACTTGAGAATATAAAGGCGCTTGTCAGGGCAAGAGATGATTACTTCTTACAGTGAATCTTCGTTGTTTTCATCTAGAGAGTGATCAATAATCGGCTAATCTTAAACAAAAATTCCTGTGACCGGGCAAAATTATGACAGAAAATAATTCAAAAGCAGTTCGGGATCTTATACCTGAAATTCTCAAACTTTCAGGCAGGGAATGTATGATCCGTGAGCTTTCAGACTCCAGTTTTCTTCCTGAGCTTGAAAATAAGCTCGAGGAGGAACTGCAGGAGTATCTCGAAAGCAAAGAGCTTGAAGAGCTTACAGACCTGCTTGAGGTAATTTATAGAATTGCAGAATTGAGAGGCTCTTCAAAAGCAGAACTTGAAACAATAAGACAGCGAAAAAAACACGAAAAGGGCGGATTTGAGAAAAATCTTCTCCTTGTTAATCCGCTTGAAGAAAGCTCTCATCCGGAATTACGCTCTGCTGGTTCTACCGAATCCAGGCGTGTGGTTTTCAAGCCTGAGGATGCGGCAGTAATTGAGAAAAAAGGAGTGAAGATGAGAATCTACACCACTAAGGCCGAGTTCGAAAATGCCGCTGTACTCTATCAGGAAACACAGAAAGGGCACACAGAGGAGTTCCTGCACGAAAAAAGCGATTTTATTTATTATATCCTTGAAGGCAGCGGGGTCTGGATAGTTGAGGACAGAGAATTTGAGGCCCAAGCCGGAGATGTAGTTGTCGTGCCTGCAGGAAAAAGGTTCTGGTTCCGTGGAAATCTCAAGCAGGTCTGCATAACTGCTCCGGCCTGGGAAGAACAGTACGAGCGCCACATAAGAGATCTTGAATTGTAAGGGTGTAAATTCTCAGCGTTACAGTTACATCAAGATAATGCCGCAAGAAGGGGGTCGATGCTGCAGAAAAATATTAAGAGCTGACTTCTCTACGGTTTTGACTTTTTTTCTCTTCGGCCTCAGTTTTTTTATTTCCGGGGCGTCCGGCAAGAGTGCAAAATTGATTGATGAAATTAAAACCTTTCAAGTGCTAACTTATTTTTTGTCTGATCTATTATTTTTTTAATGAATTCATCTTCAAGATCCCCTCTTACAAGGAGGATGAGTTCCACGGTATCCGAGTACTTTTCTTCCTGGATTACTGAGTATTTCTCTATCAGGTTTCTTACTTTCTGACTTTCTGCATACCCCAGGCGTATTCTTAATCTGACCTGCTCGAAAACTTCAATAACTTCTGCTTGTTCAATAGCAGAGAGTGCCGTATCCCGGTATGCTCTTGAAAGTCCTCCAAAACCCAGTTTTATTCCCCCAAAGTACCGGGTCACGACTACAGCCGCATTCTGGATTTCTTTTGATTCGAGTATTTTAAAAACAGGCTTTCCTGAGCTGCCTGCAGGCTCACCGTCGTCATCATATTTGAGAGCAAAAGAGCTTTTTTCTTTTATAAAATAAGCCGAAACATTATGGTTTGCATCGAGGTGCAATTCCTTTATACCTTTTATGAAAGCTTTTGCCTCAGCTTCACTTTCCACAGGCCTGGCATAACCTATGAACAGGGAATTTTTGAATTCCTTCTGAGCCTTACCACAGCATTTAAGTGTTTTGTAATTTTTCAGATTTTATCCTCAGAATGCTTTCAGATCTTGTCCAAACCGGGTGTCAAAAGGTTTGAGCTTCATCAACGGAGGGTTATTACATCCAATTTAAATACTTTTCTCCCACTGAATGGTTATTCTTTTCTAATACTTTACGCATTTATTAGCCTGATAGTATTTATCTCAGGCACATTGAACAAAAATTAGTTAAAACGTGTATAATAATTCAAAAGTTTCTAAATCTATTCTTACTGGTGTATATATCCTAACTGAAGAAACCATTTTGCAACATTGTTCTTTTATCAAATCGAAAAGTTTTAATGTTATTGACTGGTCATGCATAAATATCTCATATGAAAATCATGAAAATCCATAATTTTATATGAGCTGGGTGTAAAAAAGGAAGAGAACTTTAGAGGTATTATTAATGAAAAAAATGTTAAAGATTATGGCAATGCTCCTTGTTATAGGTGCTGTTGTCTTTGTAGCCGGCTGTTCTGATAAGAATGCTGACACAACGGCAGACAATGGATCTCAAGAAGAAATGACTAACCAGGCTCCAGTAGCAGACAATGGAACTCCAAGCGAAAATGTATCTGCAGAAGCTCCAGCCGAGAACGTTACATTTGGAAACGACTCTGCGACTGACAATATGACATATGAAGACAACGCCTCTGCCAATGTTACAGACGATGCCTCTGCCAATATGACAGGTGAAGACAACATGTCTGGCGACAATGGCTCTATAATTGGCAATAATTCTAGTCTTTAATTTGACAGAGTAAAAAAGGAATTATCCAAGTAGCCTTTCTAATAGGCTACTATTTTAGTTTTTTTAAAACGGCTTGATATAAATCGACTCTGATTTTATATCTCTTCACATCGAAAATTTCCCAGAAAATTTTTTCAATACAGTAACCTGCAATTTTTTTACTGCTGCTATCAGAGACTACGTTAACATATATTTAATAATCTTCTCTTATAAAAATAGCTTCGAGTTCACTGAAGTTTATCTGAAGGTCCTTTCGTTTCTTGTTTTATCCTGATTATGGGAGATTTACAGTAAGTCCTCGAAATCTGTAACATCGGGTAAGTCTCTAGAAACACTTTTAACTGGTTGATACTCTGATATCCTATATTCGGCAGGTCTACATTTTATTTTTGATAATTTTTGTTGATAGCGATTTTGAAATGATGATCCCTTATTGTGTGCAGTTGTGAGGTTTACATATGATCCAAACATAATCTCTCAGACTAAATTTTGATGGAAAAATGATTCAGTGTCTATATGTGTCGTAGGAATTGAGTCACACGTTAACCAGTTTTAAATCTAATGTGTATTTATCAACTGTTCAAAAACGATATCATGAAAAATATTCAAATTCCTTATGTCGACCTGCCAAACCTAGGTGATATGCTATATCTTTGCTTGGACCGAACACGTGAAACTCTAAAATGTCTCAGCCTGAAACAAAAAGTAACGACATTCGTAAATAAAGCGTTTTCAAAAATAATGACTTCTTAACAGCAGTTTCTTAACAGCAACTTTACCCTATTTTCATAGTTTTTATGTAATAGTTCCCTTAATTACCTCTATTGTTATTGAGGCCAAAAAATGATAGAAACCCTGAAAGCTTATCTTGACCTTATACGTGCTCATTTTCTTCCTGCATGGCCCCTGGTTTCCTGCTCTGGGCTGGTGCTTGCTTTTGCAAATTATGGCGGCTTTTCCTGGGCTTTGACTATTAAAGTGGCTCTAATGGGACTGCTTGGGTTTGCAGCCGGTTTTATACTTAATGATTATGTGGACAGGAACAAAGATAGACTTGATGTAGAGAACACGCTTACAAGGTACTGGAGGCCTTTTAAAGAGAGACCTATCCCTTCAGGGAAAATTTCTTCAAAAAGCGCCTTTTCGTTGTTTATCCTGCTTGTAGCGGTTATTTTAGCCCTGACCCTTACACTTCCCTATCCAAATTCTTTATACGTGTTTGCAGTTATGATATACTCTTACAGCATTGAGGCTTTTTACCAGGTGAAAAAGAGAAATCAGAGTTATCCGATTGCACAGCTTTTGGGCAGGACGGATTTTACGCTTTTTCCGGCGGCAGGTTATCTATGCTACGGGCAGCCAGACATGACCATGTTACTCTACATGTTTTTTTTCTATCCCTGGACAATGGCTCATCTGGGATTGAATGACTTTATAGACCTGAAAAACGATCGTGCAAGAGGCATGAAGTCAATAGCCGTACTCTACGGTGAAAAAGGAACAGTGTACTGGATTACAGGTTTTACGGTCCTGCATTTCCTTGCAGCTGTTTTCTTTCTCCGGGAGCTTGGAGAGATCGCCCTTTACGGGTTTCTTGCAGGTTTTGTACTCCTTGCAGGGGCAAACCTTTACCTGTGGAAAGAAAAAAATCCGGATGCCGGAATGAAGATACTGCCTGTTTACCACGGGGTTCTGGTAATCTACGCGGTATCTATTATTCTTGACTTTATATATTGACCTGTGCTGTTCTTTCTCAGTCCGGTTCTTTCTGGCCTTCTCTTCAGCTCTTTTCAAACTTTCTTAAATTCTTACTTTTCCTTCTACAAAGCCTCAGAGTATGGCAGCGCAGACTTCCTCCTCCTGCAAGCAGGGCATCCGGGTGAAAAGGAATAATCTCAATACCTTCGTTTTCAAGGGCTTTCCTGGTTTTCTGATCAAACACAGTATCGTAGTGAAAAATAGTTCCGCTCTCTAGAGGAACAAAAGAACAGGCCAGGCGGCTTTGCTCGGAATCCGAAACAGAAATGATTTCCATTCCTTTCTCGCGCATGAAAGCTTTAAAATCGATTTTTTCTCTGGAATCTTCCGTAAACAGGCAGCTTTCCTCAAATGCAGGTAGATAAGCAAGGGCAAGGTCTTCCCTTATCCTGTTGAAGACAGTATCGGGGTGCATGTACCGCCTGGCTTTCGGAACCCGGACGTAAATAACTTCACTGAACTCTTTGAGAATGTTTAAAACAAATTCTCTTATAAATGGGTAAGTGTGTCTTTCCGTATCAGCTACAAAGACTGTTTCTTTTGAGAGCAGGAGGCAACCTTCGAAAAACCCTTTTCCTCCATCGAATTCGCTGAGAATGGGAATTCCCAGATTATTCAGAGCTTCCTTTACAACAACTTCTTCCTTCTCCCTGGCGGGCGGACGCATTCTTGAGAGAATAGCCCCTTTTCCGGAGATAACTGCAGTATCATGCAAGAAAGTTAGATTTGGCATCTTCTTAATTAGACCTGTGTTTTCATCCACATAATCTTCAAGTTCATAGACCCTGACTCCGTTTGATTCCAGCAACTCCTGATAGTTTCTATGCTCTTTAATATACCCGGAAATTTCAGGAACCTTATCGTATAGCCAGTGTTTATAATTCGATTCGTTGAGTAGAGAAAGTTCTTCTCCAGGTGTATGCATCAATACGCTTTTCAGCCTTCCAAATTCCTCACACCCGTAATCAATACCTGATCTTGCTTTTTCGCCCCTATCAAGTCCATTTATCTTGCAACCCATACCCTGAACCTACCTTTTGATCCGTGCCATCCTCATATACGTTTTTTTGCAAGGATTATGACATTTGCCCGGTTTTCACTCAGGAAAGCCTTGAGGATCTCAAATCCACAAATTTCCAGATAAGCTGTAATCTGGTCATATGTATATTTATAAGTAAAACCCATACGAATGACGTCTCCTTCCCTTAAGCCTATGGTTTCTGTCCCGATTTTGAGTTCAGTATCCTTCAGGATATACAGACTCTTCCTGGTTCTGTATAATCCCCCTATCCTTGAGTTTACATGCGCAAGCAAGAGTTCAAAATCAAAATCTTCAGGAGCCATTCCGTACTGAAGCAGGGGATACATATTGAAGAGGGCATTCTCTCTTGACGCATATGTGCCCAGTACGGACCTCCTTGCAGATTGTGCCTCTGTGCCTTCAGTAGGTAGCAGGTTGGCATCGAAGAAAAAAAGATCTCCCTGCTCAAGGTTTTCATGGACAAGCTGAAGAATGAACTCTGGCTCGTAATTGCAAAAGGTATTTCCTAATATGCAGAAAAGAATCGGGAGCCGCCAATTTTCTTTAAAAGCGGCCATATTCTCTATGAAACCAACTATTCCCTTCTTTTCAACAGGCAGGTTATCGACCTTTTCAAGAGCGATATCTACAAATTCACTGTTTATATCGATGGGGTAATAGCGTATCGACACTTTTCCTGAGAAAGGGTTTTCAGCTAGATTCTTTCTTACTAGCGCTTCGAGAAAAATTCTTTCTTTCTCCCCATTTCCCACTCCCATACTCACGAGACTCATGCCTGTCGGAATAAATCTCACGATTGAGTCCAGATTTTTTTCCAGAAGGACTTTAAGCTGCCTGGCTACAGGAAACGTCTTAGCCTCATCAAGTTTCAGCCAGTTTTTTGCTCCTCCAGTGCCCATATATAGAAAGTAATCAGGCAGTTCATGGTTTTTCAGGCATTCACAGAGTCTTCCTTCGATGTCCTCCTTACTGGTAATTACTATCTTTTCCTTATTTTCCGAAACATGTCCAAACTCCACTCTTCCTGTACTGTTCAATTTCTCACCTTCTCCTCAAATTATTCAACAGTACATATCTTTATATATTTCTTTTAATTTATTTATTGCCTGAGTTTTTGCTTTTACCTTTCTGCCATTTACTTGAAACACTGCTGGCACTCCATCCTGAGGGCTTTAAGAGGGTCGATGCCATGTTTTACTCCTACGCTGTAAGCATACCCCCGGCAGCCTATGCACTCTTCATTATGTTCACAGTTTTTGCACCTTCCCTCGAGCATTTTATCGATGTTTCGGACATATGTGAAAAGATCGGAATCATAGATCTTCCGAAGGCTCATTTTATTTATATTATAGGGATATTCCCCGCCAACTCTTAGCGCAGGATGTTCGTCCAGCTTTGTAGGCGCACAGGGCCGGACATTTCCTTCTATATTGATATACAAGCTGTAAAGGTGCTGAAGGCAGCCGCTAGCTGTAATCGGCGTGTAGGGCAGCCAGTCATAACCATAATATTTCCGGTCAATTTCCAGCAGTTTTAATTTATATTCCTTTATCTCTCCAGTTGTGAGTAGCTTATCCTCAAGTTCGTCATTTGCCCTGCCTGTAGGCGTTAGAATTTCCATATTGGGAAAAATATTGTTTTGCCTGCAGAAATGCCAGATCTCCTCAATTTCTTCCAGATTCATTTTGTTACTGACGAAAGAAACTCCCAGACGGAGTTCTCCAGGCCCCGCAGGTTTTGAAAAACCTGCTTTGAGAAGATTTCGAAGCCCCTTTTTGATCTCTTCGGAGGCCCCTTCTATTCCTGCCAGGTAATCCTGAACCTCAGGCTTAAGAGAATCTAACTTTCCCATTACTGAAGCATTGTGTTTGTACAGGAATCCTGCAAGCTCTTCTGTCATCAAAACCGTATTCGAAAAAATCACTGGTATTATTCCCAGGGAATCAATATAGGCTATTAAATCCCTGAAACTCGGGTACAGGGTCGGTTCTCCTCCCCCAATTACGACCACAGACCTGATCCCGAGTTCTTTTGCCTCCTAAATAATACGCTTGAGATTATTAAAATCGGCTATTTTTGCCGAGTCCTCTCCACTCTGTGCATAGCAGTAACGACAGCGGAGATTGCAGGATTTGTTCGTTTCAAGGCGTATGGCTAAAAGCCTGTTTGAGTTCCGTGCCTGATGGGCTTCCTGTGCCCCATACATGTACCCTTTCAGCATCGGAGGAGGTGAAAACAAGCTTGATGTCTCCGGATTCTTCGGTTTTTCCTCCCACATGTTAAAATATATATTTGACGTTACTTATCAAGATACAAGAAACTAAGTGTTTTTTTGAGTCTAATCTTCTACTGATAAAAAGTAATTTGTTGCCAGTAAATATTGTATTCCGGTTACTTCGGTTTTTTTGTAGTCAATTTATACAGTGTAATAAATGCGTGACAAATTCAGGATTATTCTTCTAGTTAAATTTAGTAAGGTTTAATTATCACTCTCACATATCTGTTTTCAATTTTTAGGGGAGAATGACTGACAATGAACAGAAAGGTAACAATTTTTGGAGGGGTTGTATTATTTATTCTTTTTTTGCTTGTGCTGATCTCAATCTATCTGGAAAATAGAAACGAGGAAATGTATAATGACAGTCTTATGAGTAATTATGAATACGATATAATTATAGAAAGCAACAGCACTCTGCAAAATGTAACCTTATATTTGCCTGTCCCTGTTTTTGGAAATGAATCTGAGGTAGGACTGGAAATGGTGAATGGTGATTATTACAATAAGCCTTCAAATTGGAATCTTAGCCTTGAGGATACTGAGCATGGATTGATGTTCAAAATAGAAGCTGCCGAAATTAAACCGGTTTATCATTCCCTTCCTGTAGCTGTACCCGAGCCTGAGCCTGGATCCGAGAATATTGAAGATGAAGTTCAGGAAGAAGAACAGATAGTGGAGTCCAATGAATACTCAGAAGAAACCCCAGTTTTGACATCATTTGATTTCGGGACCAGTGTAAAGGCTGACCATATGATTAATACCAGATTCCCTGTTGGTAATGAGTCCGTGCTCCTGCCTAAACATAATCTTCGAGAATCTGAAGACGGCTCGGAAATTCTTCTACCTGAGCATATCAACCCCGAATATTTTGATTATGAGAGCCTGGTATATGCGCATTATGATGCGTCTCCTGATTCCGAGGTTCAGATTTTTGTTCAGATGGATGGCCGAAACGAATGGTGGATTTACGGCTGGCAATCTAATGGTTACAGTGATAGGATTTCTATCCGACTTTCAGGCCCGCAGGAAGGCTGGGTAAAGGCGGAAGGAAAACTTATTACTGGAGATGGAATTTACAGAGAATAATTTAGAGAATAACTACTGAGAGTAATGTTCTCCTTTTCTACTTTTTGGAAATCCGCTTCCTGTTGCAAAGTTTTTTTGGGTTCTCTTTTCTAAAGATTCTCAAAGTTTTTAGTGGGTTCTCTTTTCTTAAGTTCCTCAAAGTTCTTTTTAGGTTCTCTTTTCTTGAGTTTCTCAAAGTTCTTCTTAGTTTCTCCTTTCTTAAGTTTATTATAGTTCTCAACCATATCTTATTCCGGGATGTTCGAAGAAATTAAGGTTAAAAAAGCTCTGAATCGGATAAATAAATCCAGCAGGATTAATCTACCATTTCATTGGGATTTGAATGTTTACAGGGGCTGTGAACACGGTTGTAATTACTGTTATGCAATGTATTCTCATAGCTATCTGGAAGAAAAGAAGGAGTTTGCTTGTGCAGAACCAGGATTCGGGAGAGAGAGCTGTTCCTCTGTGATGGATAAAAAATGTGCTTTTTTTCAAAAAATTTACGTAAAAACGAATGTTGCAGAAGCTCTTGAAAAGCAGCTTGCAGCACGAAGCTGGAAAAAGGAAGTAATTAATATAGGCGGGGTCTGCGATAGTTATCAGCCTGTAGAAGCAAAGTACAGATTGATGCGCGAGGTTCTGGCGCTGATGATTAAATATCAAAATCCAGTCACTATATCTACAAAATCGGACCTTATCCTCAGAGACTATGACCTTCTTTCAGAACTTGCTGAGCTAACATCTGTAAATATCGCAGTTACGGTTACAACGGTGGATGAAAAATTAAGTGCCCTACTGGAACCCCTGGCTTCTTCACCTGAAAAGCGGTTTTCAGTCCTGCGGGCTTTTAAAAACACATCTGCTATTACTGGAATCCATATGATGCCAATTCTTCCTTTTCTTACCGACAACCCTCAGAATCTCGAGCAAATTATGTCTCTTGCAACCGAATGTGTGGTGGATTACGCTCTGCCTGGAGTTCTTAACCTCAGGGGTGAAACCAGAAAGCATTTCTTCGGTTTCCTTGAACTTAACTTTCCCGAACTTGTGGGTCCTTACCGCAAATTGTATGCAAAAGGAGGGGTTGATATAGCCTATAAGGCTAAACTTTATGGAATGTTCAGCTCTCTTATGGAAAGATACCATTTGTCTGGAGACTACATGAAACCCATGCAGTCAAAACTTTCCCATTCGAAGCAGCTCACGTTAACGGATTTCTCAGAAAATAATTTTTGATTTTTGCGTAAGTACTACAAGTGCAAGTATTACAAGTGTAAGTACTACAGGTGTAAGTACTACAAGTATTAGTCATACCTTCCTATGTTTACCTTGTTTTCATTCTCATCTAGCTCTTTTGATGAATTTGATGGCACGTATCCCGCACCAATACAAGGGGAGTTTGATTTCAGATGATAATCATGCTTATTATGGTTTACAAAGAGAGGATTTACATATATATCAGTGGTTGAACTTGCGTTTTTATAATTTCCACCTGTATTATTGTACAGACAGTTGTTTTCCAGCACAAAGGAATGCGTTTCAGGAAGATAATTAATCACTGCGTATCCTGTCCCGTCAGGGTCTTTTTTGCGCTTCTGGGTATCAATGATTATGTTATTACGGACAATCGTTTTGTATCCTGTACCCTGAGGTGAAAGATCAACTGAATTGTCTGTGTCTTCGGAAGAAGGAGGATACATCTGGACAATGGCTGCATGATATACTCCGTCAAACACATTTCTCTCAATCAGGGTGTCATAAAACCCGCTGGTTACAATCCCCCCTACCCAGTCAATACTGGGATTAGTACCTGTGTTATAGAGGGTATTCATATAAATGTGGACATTCTGCGCTTCTTCCTTGGGATAATCCCCTCCATAACCTATCAGCCAGATTCCAGGGCCATAGGTATTATTAATAGTATTATTGTATACCTCTATGTCATTCATTACACCTGTTGTTTTCTCAATCAGAACTCCAGAGCCGCCTGCGCTCCAGTGGTAAAAGGAATCTATTACGTTATCATGAAACTTTACATGATTTGAGTTCCAGACTCTAAGGCCGCTGTTGGTCCTGCAGGTAATTCTATTGTTCCAGGCCTCTACATTCAGGCAATCAATGGCAAAAAGACCATCATGTCCCAATTTATACACACTGTTATTATAAAACTTGATATTGGAGCCGTTCTCTACTCTTAACCCGTCTCCATGCCCGTCGTGCATATACATATCATGAACATCTATGTTTGTAGCGTCAAGGAATTTGATCATGTTGTAATATCCTTGCCCTCTCTTTTTATCTTCGTTCTTGTCATGATTTCCATTTATTTCAAATCCTTTTATAGTGACTCCATAAATTCCGGCGCTGTTCATCTGTGTTATCATGGGCTTGCCCACTGTCCAGTCTGCGTTGTCTTCGAGTTTTATTACAGCCGTATCGTCTCCTTCTAAAATTGTATTATTTCCAATAAGAATACTGTTAGAGATGACGTATGTATTTGGACCTTTCAAATGAACGGTTGAGAACTGTGGATTTTTTGCAACATATTCAAGAGCTTGATTTATCTCTACCTGGTCATCGGTTCCATCACAGGTAAAGTTTCCACTTCCATCGCTAGCTACGTACACAGTATTATTTGACGACTTAAGGAAAATGTTGGACTCTATTGTATCGAAAATGAATATTCCCAATGCAACTAGGAATGTAAGAATTACAACGTAAAGTCCTATTTTTTTCCAGTTTTGCTTTAAGTACGTCAGATATTTTTCGTCCATTTTATTCCTTACTCTTAATTGTAAATTTCAGTCTTGAAAAATTCATGAGAGTGGGGTTTTGACCGGGTTTGAAAAATAAACTTGAAAACAGTTGCTATTAATGAACTTATTTCTCATCTCCTGCGCAGCTGCAGGAAATATTACCTTTCAGAATTTCTTTCCAATCTCCAATTACATCATGGGTCCAGCAGTCGTCGGCGCCTGCGGCTTCTCGCATGACCAGGGCAAAGATATACGAAAGTTCCTTGACTGTAGCCCCTGCTTCAAGGGCACCTTTAAAATGCTTCAAAACGCAGGGCTTTGACCTGGCTTTGATGGAGAGAGCAAAACAAATGAATTGATAGGTTTTTTCGTCAATCATCCTTTTTTCAGCGTAAAGCTGATCAATTTCGTCCAGTTTCTGGGTAAACTCCGGGAAAAATTCTTCAAGCATTCTCATTTCTATAGCTCCTTTTTATCAATATGGCTTGACTCAAGCTGCTAAGGTAACTTGTACTATGATAATTTTATATTTATGGATTAGTTCAAATCATTTTGAACTAATCGGCAGTGTGTCAATTTTTCTGTAAAATAATAAATCTCAAAGAGTTGTTGGGTAGATAATTCCATATCGGTAGATCAATTTTCTCCATAGTACGCAAAAACTTGACTTCAAATTTACAGCAAATTTGAGACACTGCCAACAAAAATGTTATAATGCACACACAAGTATGTTGACAAAAACAACTTATATATAACCCAGAGGGTAGTTAAATCCATGAATCAGTAAAAAAAAGAATAGCTATACCAAATAATAGTTAAACCAAATGATCGTTAAGCCAAATGATCGTTAAGCCAAATGATCGTTAAGCCAAATGATCGTTAAGCCAAATGATCGTTAAGCCAAATAATAGTTAAGCCAAATAATAGTTAAGCCAAATAATAGTTAAACCAAATAACCGTTAAACAAGATTCAATTCCATTTCATAACATCTTTCGTTCTCACCACAAATATTTTTTGTTTCTTTTATTATTCGAAAGCCCAGTTTTTCATATAATTTTATAGCAGAGGTATTGTTTACATTTACATACAATAATACAGAAGCTATTTTATTTAACTTCATTTCCTGGATACTATCTTTTAATAATTTCTCACCCAAACCCATTCTTCTAAAATTTCTATCAATTGATATTGAACAAACTACTGATTTTTTCTTAAAACCTTGAAAGGTAGGTATTAGTCGTATGTAGTATACTGAGTAACCTACCACTTGATTCTGACTCTTAATAATATAAAAAATTTTCCTAAAATTTTTTGAATATTTTATAAGCTTCTCCTGTCTTTGATTTTCAAACCCTTCTCCTTGAATTCTAAGTACTTCCGGAAGCATAAAATCCTCTATAGGCATAACGTTTTCCTTTTCCGTCTGTTTCCAGTTCCTTATAAGAAAAGCTCCAACGGTATCTCGTATCAGTCTCTTAAAATACATTAAATACACAACTGGTTTAATGCAGATTTTTGAGAGGCTCATTAGATCACTTACTTGGTGAATGATGCTGTTGGTGAAATTATCAAAGACAATTCTAATTGTTCCTGAACATTAAGAGAAACTTATCTTTAATTATATTTCTATTTTTATCTTTCTTTATATAAACAAATTGTATATATTTCATCAATAAATATATAAAGTTTGGATCCCAAGAAAACGTCCTGTATAGAACCGTTACACCATCAATATTCAGCGCTATTCAAATCTACAATATAACTATGGTTGTTTTCAACCCAGAAAGTAATCGAATTATCCGGTTCTATGTCATATTCAAGGAATTTTCCAGATGTGTTGTCATAAACCTTAGTATCTCCTCCAGCGTTTATGTTTACATTTACAAGGGCAATGCCACCGTTTGTGTGTGCATCAAAAAGGACAGAGTTTTCAGTATATTGCAAGTTATCAAAGGATGCGTCGTATGTATTTCGACTTATTTGACTGTACTCGTGAAAAGATACTATGGACATATTGTTTGACTCATAATTCTCTACCCAGTTCTGAAATTTTGAGCGGCTAATTGAGTATTTTATAGCTGGATCCTTATCAAGTTCATGGGTAAAAACCGGGTGTACCATACCTACTCTGGATGCTGTTTCCCACCATTCCCAGGTATCATCTTCCAGACTCCCAATATATTTTTCCGTATGGATTCCCGAGTCTCCATTTCTCCAGAGCATCCCTAAGTTTTCATATGCATAAAGAGCGTGCATAATATTATCTCTGTTTCTCATGGAGCACCAGCTTGTCGGTTTTCGACCGATTTTTTCATACACATATGAATATCCTTCATCCATTATTTTAAAAGCCTGTTCAAGTGGAAAGCTGTTCAATTCTTTTGAGTAATGTACACCTACGTCCCATGAATCATTGATGACCAGACCACGCAAATATTCAAGGTCCTCTTCATCGCGCTGCTCAAGGAGTTCTATATCAAACCATATTGTTCCTCTATTTTTTTTGCTGTTAAGGTAACGTATTCCCTGCTCGGTTGTATTTCTAACATGCGGGCCATCAATTCCGAAAGCCAGTATTCTGTTACTTCCAATTGCAGTTATGAGCTTTCTTTCTGAGGTCTGGCTTATACTGTATATATCTAAATCAAGGTGAGTTCCTTTCCCAAGTACAAAAGAAGTGAACTTAATGTACCCATTTGAAATATCCACATATGGCAATCTTTGCCTATCGGTGTTATAAAATGGGGTCACGATACATTTGCCATCTTTTGCAATAATAGTGTTTGTTTTGTTATATCCATCAAACAGAATCTCAAAATCAGATTTTTCTGCCGCATTCCCGATGGATATGGATTCACATCTGATATCTTCTGAAGAATCTTTAAAATAACTTTCTAATATAATATTATTATTTACTTTTTGGAGAATCAACTTTGAACCCGGGGTATTAAGCTCAACAAAGCTTTGAGGGTCATCCATCTCTAAATCTATTGAGATCTGGTAAGTGCATTTAACCATTGGTATAAGCCTGCAGATGTAAAGTGATCCAATCTGCCTTGGTTGCTCCATATAGTGAATTAGTGGGATAGAAGCGGCTTCACAGAACCGATAAGTTTCTGAAGAGTTAACTAAATCTGCCGTATATCCATTTATTCCGGATTCTAAAACAGTGTCTGCAACCGGAAACAAACTGTACGGGCATGAACAGGAGCCTCTTCTTACTTTATACTGTAGTGCTTTTGAGGTCTTGAAAAAAATCTCTGACTTAAGCATCCCGTAAATTGCAGAATATAATTTGTCATAAATCTTATTACCCTGAAGTTTTGCAATAAAAACATTTTTTGGAACGCTGTTAGATTTGGAGTAGTTTTGTGAAAGTAAGGTAAGAATGCCTTGATCAATATTCTCACGAGTTTTTGGAGTATCTTTACAGGGGAAAGCTTCAGTTCCTCCAATAAATAAACTACCCAGTATAAACGTTATCGTAGAAAACATTTTTAGGTGACTACGGCTGTTCACTAAACCACCATATTAATTTTATATTCTATTTCCCATCCGACTTCAGTTCTTCTAATTGAATGCCCATCTGAACAGCCTTTTAAGTCCGAAACATTATTGTATGATATTTATACTCGTAATACATTGAGCGTACACAAACCATTCTAAAACCATTCTTATTTGCAATTTTTTCAATTATGTAGGGATTGTGTGCAAACCCAAGAATGTCTTTTGGACGATTTTTCAGGCTTGCCGATATTGCATTCCGAAACTCGAAACCTGTTTTGCATAAAATTTTGAAGCCGCCCGCATTTTGTGAGAATAGACCTATTTTCCATAGCGGATATAGGCGGGAGTCCAGTATGTCAAAAAGTACTATTTTGCCATCTATATTCAGATGCTTTGATGCATCAGAGATAAATTTATCAATTTCTTGAAATGTCAAGTACTGAATTACACCGGCTGCGGTTATTCGATCAAAAGAAGAGTCAAGTTTCGTCCAGAGTGTTTCATGGTCAGCAAGAATTAGATCTATGTTTTTATAGTTGTTTTTCTCGATTCTCTTATTTGCTTCTTTTAGCATAGATTCGGAAAAATCCACCCCTACAAGCTGTTCATACTCCGGAGCGTAGTAAGTCAGGAGTTCTGCAGCTCCGCATCCAAAATCAAGAAGTGTTCTACCCCCGTCAAGGTGGAACAGTTTTTCCCTGGCTTCCATAGAAAGAAACTCCTCAGATGAATATCTGTGCCCTCCATGTTTCTTATCTTTGAAAAAATCTTTCCAGACATTTTTTGATTTCGACATGCTTTTCTGACTCCTATATCTTGCTCTTTTCTATACCTCTTTCCAGGCAATCTGTAACTTCCAGATTAGCAGTTTTTTAGCTATTTATTGAGCTGGTTAGTAACTGCAAAAGAGAAATATAAATTTCGATTTTACACATATGCGCATAAATATATAAAAGTTTCTAATTTGACTAAGGCCAGTATCATGAGTTGCCAAGAAAACTAAAGTATTACTTTTACCAATAACAAATTTAAGTATAGTCGCATCTGCTCCTAAAGTGCATACCTCTTAATATTATTTTAAAGACTTTTAATATAATATATAATTTCTGTTTCATATTTATTTGAAATCAATACTCAAAAATTTCAGTTAATTTTAAATTTAAATATACTGTATAGTCTAATTGTCCATTTTATATTAAAGACTGCCTATTTGACTAAAATCAGTAATATATCTGTCCCAAAATAACTACTATCTATAAATTATAAATTTGACATATCTATAAATTATAAATTTGACATATCTATAAATTATAAATTTGACATATCTATAAATTATAAATTTGACATATCTATAAATTATAAATTTGACATATCTATAAATTATAAATTTGACATTACATCTTCACGAAATCAGTGATGTTTTATGGAAATCTATAGAGCATTATCGACTGCCATACGACCAACTACATAAGGCCTTGTGTTCACTTTCCGCAGATGACCTATCAATTTTTATACTTTTTCCTGCTATCGTTTTTTCTGAAAACTGTTCTTGTTACTCAAAAGTGTATTTTTGAAATTTATCCAAATTTACGGCTTTTTGCCTTCATTTAAAGCCTCCAGCAATCATTTCCCTAAGCTTCAGTTGAGATAATAACTGTAAATTTTTGAATATAATTCTCCAAAAACGATAACAAAAAAAATGTTTTGTTTTTTTGAATACATCTGCGGAAAGTTAGCTTGTGCAGACTTACGATAATTAATGAACGGAATCTTGTATGTAGTTATAACAGGTTGTACATGGAAAGATATGCATCCACACTAAAGAAAAGAAGAACAATAAAGGTAGACTGTCTCGATTCCAAAAGGAAAATCACAATAAAAAAGTTCTTTAGCTGGATAAGATTATTCAAAATGCTCTTGCAAAGATACGAAATCAAAGAATCTCATGCCTTATGTTCTAACTTTAGCAGTGATAACTAAGTTAAGTTTTGGGCTGAGCCCATAGTCTAATGAAGATTCTTTTACCACTGCCCTGCAAATGCAAAGTTGATTGGCTGTAAAATAAACTTCGAGGCTTCTTTGCCACTTTCAAGTTATTTTGCGTTTTTTGTAAAGTATTTCCTTCTCCAGTAGAGTGCAACATTGACAAGTCCGATCATTACGGGCACTTCAATCAGAGGGCCTACTACCGCTGCAAATGCTTGCCCGGAATTGATGCCGAAAATCGCTACTGCTACGGCAATTGCAAGTTCAAAGTTGTTACTTGCTGCGGTAAAAGCAAGAGATGTTGTCTGTTCGTAATTAATTCTCATTTGTTTGCAGATAAGGAAAGAGAACCCAAACATAGTTACAAAATATATTAAGAGGGGTATTGCAATCCTTACAACGTCCATTGGCAGCGCAACAATGTATTCACCTTTTAACGAGAACATAACAATAATCGTGAACAATAGAGCATAAAGTGAAATCGGACCTATTGTTGGAATGAGTTTGTTATCATACCATTCGATTCCTTTTGAGGGGCGCAGAAAATAACGGGTTAAAAAGCCAGCAGCAAAAGGAATTCCCAGATAGATCGCAACACTTTGAGCAACTTCTCCCATGGATACATGTATTTCCATACCACTAAGTCCCAGCCATTCAGGCAGTATAGTTATGAAGAAATAAGCAAAGATGGAGTAAAAAACCAGCTGAAAGATTGAATTGAAAGCAACCAGGGCAGCTGCATATTCATTATCTCCGTCTGCCAGGCTGTTCCAGACAATCACCATAGCTATGCATCTGGCCAGACCGATTAGAATAACACCTACCATATATTCAGGATATGCCCTGAGAAATATAATTGCCAGGATAAACATTAAAATCGGGCCAACGATCCAGTTTTGCAGTAAGGATAAACCCAATACCTTATGATTCCTGAATACCGTGCCTAACTCTTCATATTTAACTCGTGCCAGTGGAGGATACATCATAACTATTAACCCAATGGCAATAGGAATTGAAGTGGCACCAATTGTCAAACTCTGTAAAAAATTTGCAAATCCAGGAAAACCGAAGCCTAAAGCTACACCGATAAACATAGCCAGAAATATCCACAGGGTTAAATAACGATTTAGAAATGATAATTTTGATACAACGGATTTTTCCAGAACAAACACTCCCCATTTATTAATAAATCCATTTGTTATAAAAATAATTTTTAATCAATCACAAAATCTACCTTTTTAATCAATCACAAAATCTACCTTTTTAATCAATCACAAAATCTACCTTTTTAATTAATCACAAGATCTACCTTTTAATTAATCACAAGATCTACCGCTTGCTTTGAACTTTTCCAATAGTGCTAAATCGTCTTTACAAACACCTATTTTTTCGATTTCGTCGCTAATTATCATTGAAATAAAGGGAAATCTCAGAAAAATGGCATCATTGAGTCGATAATAGACCCACTGGGATTTTTTTTCAGAGACGATAATTCCTGCCATTTTCAATTTGTTCAGGTGTCTGGAAGCGTTGGATTGCTTAATGCCTAAAACCGCTTCAATATCACATACACATAATTCCCCATTTTTTAAAAGATTCAATATCCTTATCCTGTTTTCATCAGCTAGCGCCTTAAATAGATAAACAATATCCGTGGGCACCACCGCCTATATATGAGTATATGCAATTATACTCATATATTATTTAAAATTCATGTTTCACTACTGATTTTTAATGTTGCTCTGACCGGTCTAAATAGTTACGCATATCTTTATCTGCTTTTATCTTAGATTATACTGTAACGTTTTGTTTGCGTTAGCTGAGACATCAACGCAAATATTCTTGGACGGGGGGAAATAAATAACTCTTAACAATATTTTTCAAAAAATTCTGATTGCAACAGACGGGTCCAAATATAGTCAAATTGCCGTACTTCAAGGAATGGAACTTGCAAAACTTATGGGTGCGAAGGTCTATGCTCTTTATGTGTTTAATAAAAACGCATATGTGCCGCCTGTGCTGGAAACACCGATTCATCTGGGTTCTAACTGGAACGTCATGGAAGAAATGTTACGTCAAGAAGGAGATAATGCTATCCAATATGCTGAGAAGGTTGCAAAGGATAAGAAAATAGATTATGAAGGTGTGGTTGTAGAAGGTGATCCTACTAATGTAATTCTTGAGTTTGCAGAGCAGAAAAAAGTAAATATGATAATAATGGGAACCCTTGGTAAAGGGGGATTAGAACGATTTTTGCTTGGAAGTGTAACAGATAAGGTTGTAAGGCACTCAAAGGTTCCAGTTCTTGTTGTTAAGAAACAAAAGCAGAATTAAGGATATAAAAGGTTCATTATTAGAATGATTGAATATTACCTGTATAAGACTTATACAGGTATTTGCTCTGCAGACAAAAACCTGCGAGATATATACCAAAAGATGTTGATATACCGTTTTTAAGACCCAAAGTCCAGAAAAAGATTGGGTATAAATAACAGCATTTTAAATATCAAACAAAACTGATATGAAAACCCTTATTTAGAAGGCTTAACTTCTTTTATTTATGAGCTATTGCTGTCCTGCTGACCCTGAGAAAAAGAAGGAATGGGAAGATAAAATGCTCCAGGAAATCGATTTTCTGGACAACGACATAAAAAAAGCCAGTGAGATCTTCAGCGCTCTCGGACATCCTATAAGACTGAAAATTGCTTATTTTCTCTCTCAGCGAGACCACTGCGTTTGCGAATTGATATTTAAATTGAACGAAAGGCAGAACCTTGTTTCTCATCATCTGGCAATCATGAAAAGTTTAAAAATTGTAGAAACTTATAATGTTTCAAAATGGCACTTTTACAAATTAAACCCCGAATTTAGAAACATTTTTAACATTATCTCGCAACTGCAGAATAAAAATCCAAATAAAAAATCTAGCAGATACCTGAAAGAAAAGAAACCTGAAAGAAAAGAAACCTGAAAGAAAAGAAACCTGAAAGAAAAGAAACAAAATGACTGGGTTTTTAGTCCTTACAGCAGCAACAACAGTCTTCTTCTTTATCTTTCTCTTCTTCTTCCTTATCCTTTTCAAAGATTTTGTCGTATATATTTTCCCTGTATATGTTTGTCCATCCTATCTGTGTGCCTGCAGCAACAAACATAGCGACTGAAATCGTTTCGGCAATTTCCTCCTTTGTGGCTCCTGCAGCAATCGCTCTTTGCGAATGTGTATCAACGCAAAACTGACAACGCATAAGGACAGAGGAGGCAATGGCTATAAGTTCTTTGGTTTTAAGATCCAGATAACCATCTTTGAATATCGAATTTCTCATCTGTCCAAAAGCTTCCGCAGTTTCAGGTAACATTTCATCCAAAAATGACATTGAAATCCCCTCCTACTTAAAAACTATATAAATTTGTAATCTGCAGTATAATTTAAAAATTTCAAATAAAGTATACTTTGATTAAACTATTTCAAACTGTAAAGTTGCAGGCAATTTATCTTTACAGGCAATTTACCTTTACAGGCAATTTGCCTTTATAATCAGCTGTATTTTAAAATTAAGCAACCTGCTTCTTACGCCTTTCCTGGCAGTTCATGTATCTGTCTCAATGACCAGGTTTTCTGCAAAAAGCATTATTCCAGTGCATAGTGTTGCCCCGATCTTCAGACTTATGTGTGTACAGCAGGTCTTCTTCATCATCTTCTGGATTATTTGTAGTTTCCTTTGGCAATGTATCTTTTTCTTTTTTCAATTCCTTGTCTCCTTACTTAATCAATTGTATTCTGTAAAAATGATATAATCGACATTAGAAATTCAAGTTTTAAAAACATGCATGATGAGTATCAAGAATAATTGATAGGTGTATAGTTGATAAATGTTAAAATGTCGATTTCTGGAATCTCTCTGAAATCTCATATCAATCTTTTTTGATATCCAGCTCTAATGTTCTTATGAAGTAAGTTTCATATTGATTAGAAGATTTCATATTAATCCGAAGAACTGACTTCATTTTTGAAAAAAAATGTGGCCTTATAGTGATAGCTATCAGGAAAAATAATGGTTACATCTTAAGTAATTATATTCGATAGAATCATCAGGGTGTGGAACAATGCCTGGAAATCCGAATGAGATAAAACTTGTAAATAATGCTATGTCTAATGCCACCCGAAGGAAGATTATGAACTTTCTTGTAGATGGCGATAGAAGTACCGAAGAAGTCGCAGAAGCTGCAGGAAAGACAATGCTTGACTTCCATCTCAAACTTCTTCAACAGGCAAGCCTGATTGAATTAATAGACGGAACAGTCAGATTAAGTGAATACGGCAGAAATTTTCTGAAGGGCAAGGAAGAAAAAGATATTCAAAAAAATGCCGATCTCTCTCAGGCAAAGCCTGTGGATATTGCAGAAATCCGGCAGCTTTTACCCTGTATAGCAGACTCCTCAAAATTCAGGGTAATTGCAAATATGACTCCCCCGCTTGGCGGAACTCTCAAAGTTCTTGAACCTCTCTTTACCAGAGGCAGATACTCGGAAAAGATCAGCGCCCTAATATTGCAAAAAGGAGAAGTGCTTACAACGGTTTACGGAACTGGAAAAGTTACCATGACAATGATTAAAAACGAGGCAGAGGCCAGAGAAGCGCTTGAAAGTCTTAGAAGTACCATCAATGAGGCTATTGCAAAGGGTGTTGCTCCTGCTCCCCGCGAAAAGGTTAGAGTCGAACCCATGGAGCTTTACAAATACCTGCCCCAGACAAATTGCGGTAAATGCGGCGAACAGAGTTGTTATACTTTTGCCATAAAACTCATGAGCGGAGAAGCTTCCCTTGATAAGTGTACATCGCTCAAGGAGCCGGAGTACGCAACTAACCAGGAACATTTGCAGGTTCTCAGTGCGTATATTTGAGCCTAATAATTTGAAGAATATGTTAGAACCTATCGAAAAGTACGGTTCACTGGTGTATCATGCCATGCTGAATGAAATAATAGCAAAGTCATTTCCAGGTTTCTGCAAAGTCTTCAACTACTAAATGAATAAACTTTTTTTGAGTAGGCAACTCTAACGACTTTGTAATTCTCACGACTTTGTAGTTATATGACATTAGTTGTCAAAGACTTTACAGAATCCTCCTCTAACTCAGCAGGATCTAGGGTACAGGGGCCAGTGGTACACTTCCCACAGCCATGTTGATTAAGTTCAGGGTAAGCTTTTATATCTTCTTGAAGCTGCATGAAGCACTTTTCTTTATCAAACCCATTTGAACTAAGAGCGCCGGATTGACATCTATCCACACATACAAGGCATTTTTCTCCTCTTTTGTGTCTACAGAACTCTTCTTTTGGACGTGGAATAGGAGGGATTTCGGCAGAAATCAGAAGAGATCCAATTCGACCTGCACATCCAGCTTTCGTAATCAACATTTGGTTAACTCCGAAAGTTCCAATTCCGGCAGCATAAGCGGCACTCTTGTGAGACCATGAAACATTAAAACCCTTATTCTTATAATCGAAAATCGCTTTAGGTACAATTGCTGTGACACCATCTTTTGCAAGTTCAGTTTTGATTCTTTCATTGATCTCTTTGATAAGGTGAGAAGTGTCTAGGCTAGCCTGAATAGATTCTTTTACCACACCTGATTTCAAGTTCTGTTTCACAAGCTCTTTATCAAATGGCAAGAAGAAAGCAACAACAGTCTTTGCTTCAGGAAAGAGTTCTTTTGGATTTAAGTGATGAAGACCTACGATTTGTTTAATTTCCATAAAAATAGGATCTGTAGTAGAAGCAAAACCTATGATAGGCTCACGATATCTGGTCTCAGTATCTGAATTTGCTACGGTGCTCTTTATTATGGTCTCAATCTTGTTTTTTAGTTCCATATTAGAATCTCCTAAAATATATGAGAGGCTTTTGTTTCAACCTAATAGTCGGGCAGATCTTCTTTAAATTATAACCGTTTAAATGTTTTCGTATCAATCTTTTTTGATATTTGGCTTTTGGGTTTTTATTGATATGACGTCATAACTAATTGTAGGAATAGCTTGAAAGAGTTAGGTTCTACTCTAAGGCATCCTTGCTGATACTGTTTAATTGATGTAAACGGAATTAAACTCCAATAGTGCCTGGGAGGTGTAAAATGTCAGGAGGTACGAGTGAGACAAAGTTGGTGAATTTTGCTATGGGCAATAAGACCCGAAGGAAAATAATAAACTTCCTTGCAAACGGCCATAGAAATGTTGATGAAATTGAAGCCCTAGTCGGGAAAAAAACGATTGATTTCCATCTGAAAATTTTGCAAGATGCAGACCTGATTGAGTTAAAAGAAAGAACTGCGAAAATAAGTGAATATGGAAAAAATTTCTTAAGAAGTAATAAAGAAAGCGGTACTGAGGAAATTAAAGATCTTTCTCAGGCAAAGCCTGTGGAGATTGCGGAAGTTCGACAGCTTTTGCCCTGTATAGCAGATTCCACAAAGTTCAGAGTAGTTGCAAATATGGCTCCTCCACTGGGTGGTGTCTTAAAAATTCTTGAATCAATCTTTCCCAGAGGGAATTACTCTGATAAAAAAGATAGTCTCATAATTCAAAAAGGAGAAATTATTACAACTATTTATGGTAGTGGAAAAGTAGTCATTAGAATGGTTAAAAATGAGAATGAAGCTAAAGAAGAACTCAAAAATCTAAAAAACGCTATTAATGAAACTATCAAAAAAGGAATAGTTCCGCCTCCCAGGGAAAAAGTCAGGGTAGAACTTATGGACATATATAAATACCTGCCCCAGACAAACTGTCGAGACTGCGGGGAACAGGGCTGCTATAGCTTTGCCATAAGGCTAATGGCAGGACAGGTAAGTTTAGATCGGTGTACGCAACTTAAAGAGCCAGGTTATGAAACCAATCTCGAACGGCTACAGTTTCTGGCTGCATATATTTGAGTCACAATCGGATGTATCAATTAGTTGGAGAAAGCTTGTATATTTAAGTCACAATCATTAGCGTATCAATTAGTTGGAGGAAGCTTTGAAGACACTAACAATAGTTCTCACTGATGGCCCTTACATCTCTGAGTACGCTGACATTGCCTATAAACTCGCTGAGGCTGCACTTGAAAATCATAAAGTAAACATGTTTCTGTACCTGGATGCGGTGCATATCCCAAAAAAAGGCCAGGACCCGTCCTTCTTTACCAATTCAGGACAACTTTTCTCTGGACTTGCAGAAAAAGGGGTCGTTATTCGAGCCTGTGCGCGATGCGCCAGTGCAAGAGGCTACATTCCAGAAGAGGAGATTATACAGGGAAGTAACTGCAGAGATTATCTCCCTGGAATAAGAATTACCAGCCTTTATGAGCTGTCGGAAATGTTGAGCAAAAGTGACAGAGTAATTTCACTTTCAAGATAAAGTTTTAATGATGAAACCCGATTTTTGGGAGGTTCAAGATCCTATGAAATCAGTTTTTTATCTGCTGGATACAGCCCCATATGGTAGTGAAAAAGCTTTTGGAGCATTGAATGCAGCTGCAGTAAGCCTTGGTAAGATGGATGTGACTCTCGGTCTTTATGGCGATGGAGTTTATCTTGCGGTTGCAGGTCAAGACAGCAGAAAACTTGAAGTTCCAAACCTTGCAGATATTCTTTATGCATACGGGGAGTTGAGAGTGCTTGTGCATGAACCATCGCTGATGGAAAGGCACCTTTTCGGGGAAACTTTAATCGAAACTCTGGAACTGACCGACGAGGAAGATTTTTTTGAAGCGATGAAAAGCTCGGACTGTGTTCTCTCGTTTTAATAATGACTGTAATACTACTGCTGATTCTGGATTAATCGGATGATAATATGAAAAAAGAACAATCGGATGTGTTCCTGCTGACCAAGCCTCCTCTCAGCCTGAGATCGGAGTTATGCCTTAAACTGGCTGCCTGTTCAGGAAAAGCCAGAATCTACCTTGCAGGAGATGGAGTCTACCACCTGCTTACCGGGATAGAAGAACAACCAGAGTTCAAAATTTACGCATGTAAAGAAGACCTGGAAGCCAGAGCCATCAGGGCAGGAGATAAAGTGACAGTCCTGGATGACTTTTACACCGATTTTATAGAGGATATAATGGAGCATTGCAGGCATGGACACACATTTTAAAATTTCGGGTATTGTATATTGGAAATTATATTTTTTGATTTGTGGTTAAAAGTGCCAGATCTTTTTGTCATATTTTACTTTGCCAAATTTACTTTTATAATTTCAACCATTCCTTTAAGTTATTGAAAATAAAGCTGAACCGAATTGATTCTTATGGTCGAGAGTATCCCGAGCGAGATAATAAAAGAACTGCAATCAGTATGCCAGTTGCATGAGGAGGCTGTCTGTAACCATGACAAATGCAGGGAATTTAGTGAGAGTTTATCAGGACTTTTGATCCGGCTTGAAGATCTTAAATTCTACCGGATGGCTGACAGACTTATGAGTATTCTCCTGAACTGTAAGCCTAAAGAAGCTTCTCACTGTGAAAAAGCTAACCTCGTTGGAGAAATGATGAAAGAGATAACAAAAGAGGCTAAGAGATCTGCCGGAAAATGAAATCTGAAGCTTTCTTATTTTAGAGCTCGTTTAAAGGTAGCCCGGATCAAGTGCTTGAGTTTATTTTTCAGCTTTAGAAAGATATATATTCTCAAATTCAATGTTTATTGATATGATTGATGAAGAAAATATCCAGCTTTTCAAGGCACTGAGCGAAGATACAAGGTACAGAATTATCAAGGCTCTTCTTGAGGCTGAGCGCAAATGCAAAGAGATTAAATGCGGTGACTGCAAAGGAGAGCTATGTGCCTGCGAGATCCCGGAACTCATTGGTAGAACTCAGTCAAATACCTCAATGCACCTTGCAAAATTGCAGGACTGGGGAATAATTAAAGTGAGAAAGGAAGGAAAGATGAGGCTCTATTCCATAGAAAACGATAAAATCAGGAAGCTTCTGAAAGTTCTTGAAGAATAATTTTGTGCAAGTACTTCAATTAAAACTCAATAGACAACATTGGCGCCTTCTCACAGGGAAAAAGGGTTTATTTACTCTTTTCAGGCAGTTATTCATATGTTTCAAGTTTTGCTCTTTCTTGCAGAGTTAAAAAACCGTAATATTGAGCTTTTAAGGTACGGATCAGGGTTTTAAGGTTGTTAAGGGCTTTTTCTCCAGTATTGAACTTGCAGTCCAGGCGTATAGATGTGTTTGACATATCCACGAATTCCCAGGGATGGACAAAGATGACAGGAGATTCCCAGCGCTTGAGTAGCGGGATAAAAAATCCCGGAGGCAGCCTTATAAATGAAGAAGTAATAGTTGCAGGAATTCTTATTATTTTGCCTTCAACTTTGCTCCGGGGAAAAGGAGGTTTATATGCTGCAATGGACGAGTCATACCTGAAACCCTCATCTTCCAGAAGCCCAAGATAATTTTTCGGGAACTGCAGGTTTGGAGCCCTGAAAGAAACCAGCTTCCTTTCAAACTGCCTCAGGACTTTTACAGCCTGTTTAAGAGCGGTTCTGGCTTCTTCTTTTTCCATCCGGTCAAAACGCGTATGGGTATATCCATGGCATCCAAGTTCATGCCCTTCTTCCGGAATTCTATGTATAATATCAGGATATTGCTCAGCCATCATCCCGGTAACAAAAAAGGTTGCTTTTATCCTTTCTTTTTTGAAAAGATCCAGTAACTCAGGCAGTCCTTCTTCCATTCCTCTCGTACTTGTAAGCATCGGGGGACAGTCTTCTTCCACATCAACGGTTATTGTGATATTTTTCATAAATGACACTTGTATATACCTTGCTTGTCTGTTCACAGATCCGGTTCCAGTCATAATTTGAAAGCCCTCTTAAAGCTTCCCTGGCAAAAGAAGTTCGCAGGGCCGGTTTTTCTATAAGGTTCTCGAGATAGTCTGAAAATTCGGTAAGGCTGTCTGCAAGATAGCCGTTCACACCGTTATTTATAATATCCGAAACCCCACTATTATTCATTGCTACAACAGGAACCTCTTTTGACATTGCCTCCAGAATCGAAATTCCAAAAGCCTCATTACTTGAGGGAAGGGCAAAGACATCTGCCTGTTCCAGATATCCCAGCACTTTTTCCCTGGGTACTTCCCCTGTAAAGTAGAAATTTCCGGATAAACCGGACTCCTCCACCGTGCTTTCAAGCTTTTCCCTGAGTGGGCCGTCTCCTATCATTAAAAACAGCAAATTTTTATGTTTTTCCAAAAGTGAAGGGGCTAGGTCTACAATGTTTTGAACACCCTTTTTCTTTGTCATGCGTGCAACTGTGACAATTACGAGTTTTTCTTCCGTATTAACGGGAAAGGGGACTTTGATGATTTTATCTTCAGAATCTACCCCATTGAAAATCCGGTAAATTGGTTTTTTTGTCATCAGCTTTGAGTCTTTTTCAACTGCTGAACTAACTGCAATTACAGCATCAGTATTTTTTAGAAGCAATTTGCCTGCAAGATATAAAAGCGAACTATATGGTGTATCTCCTACCAGGGAGTGATTGGTGACTACTACGGGAATTCCGAGTTTTTGGGAGATAATAAGAGCAATCATACCTATGGGTGAATCCAGCCCATGGCAATTGACAATATCATAATTTCCGTTCTTTAAAAGGTTGAAGAGTTCTTTATATGCACCGGGCATGAGAAATCGACTCTGTCCGGGTAAAGGTCTACCTTTAACTCTTATTACTGATACTCCATCCCTTCTACTGTACTCAGGAACACCCGGGTAGCTCCTTGTAATAACGCTTACCTCATATCCATGCATGCTCAGGGTTTTAGCAAGGGTGTGCATTGAATACTCGATTCCTCCTACCTTTGGAAAATACCAATCACTGATCATTGCAATTTTATGTTTTTCCATATCTCAGATCCTCCGTAATAAAACAGGTAAAGGAATCCTATCAGACTGCTCAGTCCAAAAGAGATAAAACGTTCCAGAAACACGAAACTTCCTGAAGAAGCAAGCGATAACCCAAAATATAGAAGCAGGGAGATCAGTCCTCCTTCAACGATTCCAAGCCCTCCAGGAGTTATTGGCAGGAGTCCGAGCAGGAGATACAAGATTGAAACTGATGCGATAATGTGCAGAGAAAGATTAAGATTTAGAGCCAGGGCGATCAGTTGAAGTCGTACTATATCAAGAATCCAGACCCCGGAAGATAACAGGAGAGCAGGAATAAAAGATTTATGAAGTTTTTTCCAGTTTTGCTGTATATCTTTAAGAAGGACAGTAAATCTTTCCCGGAAAATCCATATGAGTATTCCGGTTGCAAGGAAAGCAAGGAGCAACAGATAAGTTGAATTTAATGTCAGGATATTTTTCTGAGGCAGGAATTTAATATCTAAAGAGGGAACGAAGTATAGCACATAGAATAAGAGCAGGATAATGGGAATCGCTTCAACGAGCCTTTCAAAGAGTATCGTTATGAAAGCGTCGGTATAACTTATCCCGAAGCGTTTGTTAACCCATAACATCCGCAGGGGTTCGCCTCCTGTCCGGTTTGCTGGAGTTAGATTATTCACAAAAATTGCTCCGAAAAGAATGGGAAGAAGATCTGTGGCTTTAAGATTGTGGCCAATGGAGGAGAGTACCTGCTGCCAGCGGACTGCAAATAAGTACACACTCAACAGGTAAACTAAGAACGCCAGAATAACATATCGAATCCGTGTTTCAGCGAGCATTTTCAAGCTCTCTCCAAGAACAGATGCAATCTCTGTCCAGTAGGCATGGACCAGAAATACTCCAACTGTAAGCAGTAAGAGAATCACAATGGCTTTCTTCAATATTCCCTGATTCAAAAATACACCTTCATAGGGATTCAGAGTGGAATTTCTGTGTATATTTATTATAATTAAAATCTGTTCCTATCTGGATTTTCCATTCATTGAGATTGATCGAACTCTGGATCTTGTACTTCTCCAGATTGAAAAAGACATATTTAAAATATTCTTTTTTTACGTATCAAAGACCACATCTCTATGTGCTCGAAGCTATAACTCATTAAAAGGTATCTCTTATCTCCTACCTGATCCCATTCCTATTTTTAGATTCTTTTTATATAATACCTGTCATCATAGTTTTTTCCAGATTTAATTCTAGATTTTTAGTTTCAAACTGAAACCTAACATTTCTAATATAGTTTTCTATTACTATTTTTCCCGAATTTATTCTTTTATCAAATTTCTTTTGCTTATGTTTATACTGTTCGTAGTCTCACAAAGTATTGTCTCCTATCCTTGACGAAAAAGCAGTAAGAATTTCTCTCGGGGTGGATTCCTCTTTTAAAATAAGGGATAAACGTATATGCTATATAGAAAACTTGGTCAAATGGGCAAAAGTGTCTTAGTACTGGGATTCGGCACTTTGTGGCTTCCTACTCTTGGGGTGACTTTTGAGGTGACTACTCAAAAATCGATGAAGAAAAAGCTGTACATATGACTCGTTATGCTATAGATAAGGGCGTCAATTATATCGATACTGCCTATCTTTTCATGGGTTATATGATTGAATTCCTTATTGGAAAGGCACTTCAGGACTGTTACAGGGAAAAGTTCTCTCTTGCAACAAAATTTTCAGGCTGGCTTATTACGAGCAGAGAGGATATGGACCGTTACTTAAACGAGCAGCTTGAGAAGTTCAGGATCGATTACATAGACTTTTATCTTCTTCATGTGTAAAACAGGGATTCCTGAAAATTTTAAGTACTTTAGCAATGCTGAGATGTTTGATAAAGTAGAAGACGAAGCCATCTCAAAACTAACTTTATTCTCAAATAAATGGAAGTTCCAAAATTGTTTTCATGATCAGAAGCTCTATTGATTATTCCAAATTCGAAGTTTAGAAAAATAATTTTGAGTTTTGGGATCAGCTCGAAGAGAATCTTTTATACAGTGGCCTTAAAGGCAAGGCTTCAAAATGTACGGAGTGCGGGCAATGTGAAGAGAAATGCCCTCAGCAAACCCATATAAGGAATATGTTAAAAAATGTTGTAGATATTTTTTGGGCTCTTCGTTGTATTGTGTGGATATCCTCATAATATTTTCATAAAAACCAATGCGGTCTTGAATTGAAAATCATCTTATCCATAGAGAATGACGAAGAACCTATTTTTGAGAAATAATTGTTACTTATTTCCCTGGCTATCCTCTTATTTACTTAATTCTTGCTTATACTGACTGATTTCACTCAAGAACTAATTAATAAACCCTCACTCCCATACATCTCTTTTTACATTTCTCTATATTTGCGTAGGTGACAACTTTTTCGGTGTTTAATTTGGTTTCCTGACGTGGCTTCTTAATCTGAATTTTTCCAACTGTTTTGTTAAATATATCGTTTTTACTTTACTACAACAGTAGTTTTTGCTTCTGGAACTCCTTCCAGACTGAATGTGTAAGTTCCTGAATCTTCAAATGTATATGAAAACGCTTTTCCGTAGTTAAGAGTTTGTTTTTCCCACAAACTATCCTCACTCACAAGCACTGAGGATCCTTTTGGCTTTTTGTAGTTTACCCACGAAACCGTGTCTCCTTTTTCAATTTCTAAGAGATTTGGAGTAAGCGTCGTTGAATATATTGCTATCTTTTCTTTATGATTGACGTTTTCTTTATTCGTGATCTCTAGATCTTTCATAGAGGATTCTGGTTTTGACTGAACCTGCGCTTTTTCTGTGGTGACTGTTCCCACAGATTCCTCTGAACTTTCTTTTTGTGATTCACCAGCAAGTACGGTTACTGTTCCTTTTATATCAGGATTATCTTTAAGAGTAAAAGAATAGGTTCCTGGGTTTTCAAAAGTAAAGGAAAAGGCTTTTCCATAGTTCAACGTTGTCTCTTCCCAAAGCTCGTCAGCGCTTACAAGCACTACTGGGGCTTTTGGTTTCTTGAAGTTAATCCAGGTAACACTTTCACCTGAGTGTATATCAATTTTTTCGGGTGAAAATGCACTGAAAATAACTACCCTGTTATCAGGGGTATCAGCACTTTTTACAACTATTGTTGCTTCTTTTGCCGCTGCAAAACCTGTCGACGTAATCAGAAGCGCCACTATTAGCAAGGCAAAGATTATAGATTTATTACGGTTTTCCGTCTTAAAACCTCCAGTTTTCCAGCTTTGTATCGAACTCCTTTTTGGAATTACCACTCTAAACTTTGATATGCATTTCATATAGCCAAAACGGTATGATTTTTATCCACGTGGTAGGAATAATCCAGAAGCTTTTGCCAGGCAAACCATCTTGGAATAAGCAAAAAGTCCTGGTTATTCTAGACTGGTTATTCTAGACTGGTTATTCTAGACTGGTTATTCTAGACTGGTTATTCTAGACTGGTTATTCTAGACTGGTTATTCTAGACTGGTTATTCTAGACTGGTTATTCTAGACTGGTTATTCTAGAC